>Ga0209013_10000217_pt1 | contig 49237 bp, 44 predicted proteins | sample Cruoilmetagenom2_FD_187291 | JGI IMG/M metagenome (GOLD analysis project Ga0209013, IMG submission 187291) | Oil polluted marine microbial communities from Coal Oil Point, Santa Barbara, California, USA - Sample 2 (SPAdes) (version 2) | ecosystem: Environmental > Aquatic > Marine > Oil seeps ...
CCTTCAGCCAACCTATTTGACGATTCCAGATATGTTTGCAACAGTAGAGTTTTTGCAATGTCGGCAGGATCAGTTGGCGGTCTACCAGGCCCCCGTTTTATGGGGGGGCGTTCGTTCTTTTATTCGTTTATCGGCAAGATTTACAAGATCCCGTATGTTATTCAAATAATTGATCATCTCATAGATCTGCGCTTGATCATATTGTGCTCAGTCGGTTTTCACCGGCTCTTTGCTATCGTATTCGAATGTTCCATCCCGGACACTCTTGACAATTTTTTTAAGTTCTTCTCTGCGCTGTTTAGGGGGCATAAGATGGGATCGACCAATAAGTATATAAGCATATTGGTACATACACTCATATAATGTGTAGCTTATGCAATGTTTCCACGATGATCGTATGTAGAAATACGATTGTATCAAGCGTGTTGGTCAGGGTATTCTATGGTGACGCGTGGTCGAATTTGCAGATGGGGGTTGTGGTGTGGTGGGGCAGTTGGTTGAATAATAATGTCCCAAAGCCGAATGAAGGTGTTGCTTTAAGATACAGTCTTGCTCACGCAACGGTGAAACCCGGTGAAACCATCCATGCACATCGGTTGAAGAGTTCGGAAGTCTACTACGTGCTACAAGGAGATGGCGAAATGTATTTAGATGGCAAAAAAGAGAAATTGCGTACCGGACATGTGATTTACATCCCTCCAAACTCAGTTCAGAGGATAAAAAAAACATTGGTGTTGATGAGCTGGAATTTCTCTGTATCGTTGACCCGGCATGGCGGGTGGAAGATGAAGAACTCGAGTAACTACTCAGGTGCCCAAAACAGTATCATGCAACCTCGCTATACCGAAAATGCCGGACCCGGAACACAACATGAGCCGAACGGAAATATAACCGCAGAGTACTGTCGAGGGACGCGGAGGATGATGTCTCTCTGCGAACCTCCGCGCCCTCAGCGGTTATTTTTCATGCCAAAACGCATAGAATCACAATCGGGAGACCAATCAACATACCTAAGTAGTTACGAACTCGAAGAACTGGCAGAATGAACGAATCTGTAAAAACCACAGATTGCGAGTCCTCCCACTTTTTTCAGCTTAATTGTGCACAGCTCCTAAAATGGTGGCGGCATACCATCGTCTCCGCCACCCCACATTTCATCACCGCCCATCAGATCGTCACCCATGCCACCAAACATATCATCGTCCATACCACAACCCATGCTAATGTCCTCTGCGGCATCATTCTCAGCACCAGCACCACCAGTATTGCCAGCGTCACCAGCGCCCCGCCCGAGGTACCAGGTGATGAATTCAGTGTACAGGATGATCGCAAGCAGCGACGACCAGATGAAGAGCAGGATGTGGAGATTGTTGATCGGTATCATCCCGTCGCCGAGCATCGCATGTTGATACGCCAGAAAGGAGATGGATCTGTCCGGGGCTATCAGGATTATGAGTAGGGGCATTCCGAGCAGTGCAACTGCTGCGATGAATGTGGATATCCTGACCAGGAGTATGAAGACGAGCGTACTATAAAGTAAATACAATATCGCAGATAGAATCAACATCTTCATAACGAATCACCCTGATTGCGCAGTATCAGATAGCCAGCCGCAATCGGCATGAGAAATATGCATAGAAATACGGCGAAGATCTGTACCAGCAGTACGATGAGACCACGGCTGCCGATCATCGCGGATGTGGCGGATTGGGACGGGGTCTCTGCAATCGTAGTCGTAGTATTCGCTGTACTCTCTATCTCATCCTCTTTACCACCAACCGCGTTCGATTCCACGGTTTTGTGGTAGTCACAACCGTCTGTCACCCCAATTGTTGCAGGAGGTAGCGATTCCAGATCCTCGAACTGGATGATATACGAATGGTTATACGCCTCGCCCGGAAGCACCTGTCCCTGCCACCCGGTTTCGCCGCTGATCACAGCGATTCCCGGCGGAACCGTATCGGTAAGCTTAACTCCAGCAGCACGATCACCCCGATTCTCAATTCGTATCAGCACCTTCTTGGTATGGCTATCTAGCGTGTCCAACACGGTCTTCTTCGCCGTGATCGATGGTCCATGCACCGTGATTCTGCACGGATGCGAGGATACGGCGTACTCACCATACTCTGCTCTGCATGCCGGAACTACGAATGTTCCGGCGTCCTTGGGGGCGATCTGATAGGTGATCTGTTGCGGCTGGTTCGGTGCCAGCTGAAGCGTCCATTCGGTGGTTGAACCGGTCTCAAAGCATTCCGGGAGGCTGTCTGTGAGTCTGACCTCCGTATCTGTGAATCCAACATTCTTAAGCGTGGTTGTGACCATCGCATATTCGGGCAGGGTCAGTTCGTCCGGAGTGACCGATTTTTCGGCTATGATGTACGGCGTTATCACAACAGTCCGCTCACAATTCACAGAATAATCATCCCCGTCCCAGATACACCCGGTCAAGTTCGCAACAATCGATAGATTCGACTGATACGGAAGGACCGGTGGATAAATGGCTATATCAAAGGTGTCATTTGAATCAATCACCGGATAATGCATGGTTGCGTTCTGTTCGTCTGCGAAAACCTCGAGAACGACGTTTCGAATTGGGAGACCTGTATTTTGGATATTCACGCTGCACTGGATCACCTGGTCCGGTTGGTATACATTGAGCGTATCGATTCTCATGACGAGATCGGTTGATAACCGCTGGTATGCTTCGATTGTGTAGCAATCATCCTCCAGATATCTGAGGTGCACCTTCAGTTTCTCATCGTAGATGCGCGACTCATCGACATCGAACCGGTCGGACGCAAGATAGGTGCCATTCGCGTAGATTCCCAGAGCAACAGTCCTGTTCTCGAAATCGATGACGTGTATCAGGTAGTCGCCTGCTGAGACGTTTTCGCCGATTTTCAGTCTGGTTGCGCACTCTCTTGCCCAGAGCATCTCCGTTCCGTACCTGTATGCCTCAACTGTTGCAGACTCATTCTCAATTTGGAGGGCAGTTATCCTGAATTGATCAAAATACGTCTCGGTATCGCCATCTGTCATGGTGTAGATGTCCTTGAACTGCGTTCTATAATACAGAACCAAAACAGCGCTGTTATTATCGATATCTCTTAATTTTATGGTGTAATCACCGATAACAGCGCGCCCACTCAGATCGATGTGGTGAACTCCCTCGCAGATCCAGGTCTCCTCCACACAACAATCGCCCGCCGCAAGTGAGCACCAGAGTAGCAGTACGAGCGATGTGATCGACATGAGCCCCCTCCTCAATTCCATCAATAGTATAAATGATCGCAAGGTGTTTAAATTCTTGCATCCCGGCGCTTCACACCCTCTATCCCATACCCCATCTCGGATGGCGGGTGGTTGTGCCTTACTATCGTGTATTCAGCGGTCAGGGTTGCCGAGTACGATATCCACTGGCACCCCATGTATGCGGAAGCCTCATTACAGAGGAGGTCAAACGGGATAACATGGCAAGAGATGTGGCAATCATAGGAATCGGCTGCACACCGTTTGGAGAATTCTGGGACAAGTCGTTTCGTGACATCTTTGTGGAAGCGGGCGTAGCAGCAATCGAGGATGCCAATGTACAGGGAGAGGCGATCGATGAACTCTTTGTCGGGAATATGAGTGCGGGACGATTCGTGGAACAGGAGCACGTAGCATCGTTGATCGCTGATTATGCCGGTCTTGCGAGTCTGCACACACCATCAACGCGTGTGGAAGCTGCGTGTGCATCGGGCGGTCTCGCGCTCAGGATGGGTGTGCTCGCGATCGCATCCGGGCATGCGGACATCGTGACGGTCGCAGGCGTTGAGAAGATGACCGATGTGAGCGTCTCGGCTGCAACCGACATGCTCACGGCAGCAGCCGACAGGGAATGGGAGGGCTTTGCTGGTGCCACATTTCCAGGATTGTATGCGATGATCGCACGCAGGCATATGCACGAGTACGGGACCACACCAGAGCAACTCGCATCCGTTGCTGTGAAGAATCACCACAACGCGACCATGAACCCGAAGGCGCAGTACCGAAACGAGATATCCGTGGACGCGGTTTTAGGGTCCACGATGATTGCAGATCCACTCCATATGCTCGACTGCTCGCCGATAACCGATGGCGCCGCCGCTCTGGTGCTCGCACCAGCCGATATCGCACGAAAGTACACGGACACGCCGATTCGGATCATGGCGAGTGCACAGGCATCAGACACGCTCTCGCTGCACGACCGGGCTGACATAACCACGCTCGATGCCACGGTTGCGGCAGCATCCCGTGCACACGAGATGGCGAAGACGACGCCAGAGGACATCGATTTTGTCGAGGTGCATGACTGCTTCACGATAGCTGAGATCTGCGCAATCGAGGATCTCGGATTCTTTGAGAAGGGAACCGGCGGGAAGGTGACCGAGGAAGGGGTTACGGCGATTGACGGTGATCTTCCTGTGAATCCGTCAGGCGGTCTCAAGGGCTGCGGGCATCCGGTCGGGGCAACAGGAATCAAGCAAGCTGTCGAGATTGCGATGCAACTGCGAGGCGACGCCGGAAAGAGACAGGTCGCAGGCGAGATCGGGATGACGCATAACGTCGGCGGGTCCGGCGGAACTGCTGTTGTGCATATCTTCTCGAGATAAGTAGCGGCAATCTCGGGCTTTCGCTGGTTCAGTCGTGTGGGTGGGAGTTTTCAAGTTCTCCCGGTCGAGTCAAAAGCATCCGGAATATGCACACACATAACACAAATATTCCCGCATATTCACAATCTTCCACCCCCAACAGCGAACAACAGCCCCCACCCCCACGAACAATGTTAAATACCCACACGGCACTCATTAAATTATGCAAATTCCCTACGAACTTCTTGGCAGATTGTTCGTATATTTTGCAATCCTCGTTTTTCTGGTGACCGCACTGGCACTCGTAGTCGGTATTTACAGCTTCAGGAGACACCGGATCATCTTTCCGAATTTTGTTCTTTTCATGCTGTATCTCTTCTACTCGCCCGCGAAGTGGATTTGCAGGGTGTTTTACGTCAAAGAAGAACTCGTTGACGAGGTCTTAATCGAATTCAGGAATGCGCTGATGCTTGAGCGCTTCAAGAAGGTGAAAGAGCGCAGGGCAGTGATTCTTCCGCAATGCATGCGGCATCCGGAGTGTAAGGCACGTTGCGACCCGATAATTGGATATGAGTGCAAGAAATGTGGAAGATGTGATATCGGGCGCATCGTTCAGGCGGCAGAGAAGTACAATTTCAAGGTATTCGTTGTGCCTGGGGATAGTTTCGTTAGGAAGATTATTCAATCCTATAAACCCGGGGCATGCCTTGGCGTGGCGTGTTACACCGAATTGACAGAGTCGATGCAGGAATTCTCAAAGATCGTGCCGGTTCAGGGCGTCTGTCTGCTGAGAGACGGGTGCTACGACACACGGGTGGATGTGGATGAAGTAATTCATAAGATGGAGATGTGTGATTCATGACGTATGACACAATGTACAATCTGATCGGAATTGTGCTGCTCGTTGTCGTGGTCGCATCAATCGCGCTGGCACTTCTGGCTCTGCTTGTCAGCCGCATGAGCCTCACCAGACATGTCTGGGTCGCCAGTTTCTTTGCAGGCGTCCTCGATTTCTTTTATCTCCCGCTCAAATTCATGTTTCACAAGTATTCGGATGCGAGAACGCTCGACAAGTGGATGGTCTCACTCAAGAACACGGCGCAAAGGTCTGCTTTCATGAAGACACAACATCGCCTGATGCTCGTTCCACACTGCATGCGATCACTCGACTGCCCGGCACCCTCCACGCGGTTCGGAATCGAGTGTGAGTCGTGCGGCAGGTGCATCGCAACGAAGATGATTGCGGATGCAAAACGGTTCAACTACACGCTCCACATCGTTGCAGGCTCGTCATACATCCGCCACATCGTGAAGAAAGAGACCGCTGACGGCGCACTTCTCGTGGCGTGCAACTACGAGCTAAACAAGGTCATGCGATCGTTGAAGCGCAAGAAGATCGTGACTTATGGCGTCCCACTCCTAAATGACGGCTGCTATGCGACCGAGGTTGATTACGAGAACCTGCTGGAGGTTATGGAGAGTCTGAGCGAGTGATCGCTCACTTCATGGGTATGTGTTTAGCCAACCACAAGACTACAATAGATTTCCACGAAGACCACCATCTTCTTGTGTTAATCTCGTGAAATCTCGTGGTTTTTTCGCCTCAGCTAAACACATACTTTCATGGAAACCATTTGCCACAATTTGACCATCCACAACCAGCAGCATATAATCCGGTGATTCGCGGCATCGAAACGTTAATGTGCATCTGGCGCATGTATATATTCTTACGCTCCGATGGTGTAGTCCGGTCAATCATTCTGGCCTTTCGAGCCAGCTACCCGGGTTCAAATCCCGGTCGGAGCATCCGGTTTTATTGCATCGTTGCCACGTTTCGGATGCAAGCGTACAAGGTTTTATGTAATTATACGGATCATTGTTGCAATATGATAGGAGACCTGCGCCGGCGCAGAGATTACAGAGACTGTAGGATTGCGTGCGCACCATTGTTGCTGCTTACGCTGCTCATGCTCTTTGTACTCTTTACAGGCAGTGCATCAGCACTGACAGCCGATGCAGGCAATGACCAGAACGTATCGCGGGGAACTTCTGTTACGCTGGATGGTTCGGGCTCGAGCGGCACCAATCTGACGTACGAATGGGATGAGGGCAGCACCAAATTGAGCGATCGTGAATCGTTCAGCTACGAGTTTTCGGTTGGCACACACACGATCACTCTGACGGTGTCGGACGGCACCGATATCAAATCAGACACCGTAATCGTGCGTATGAACGACCCTCCGATTGCAGATGCAGGTGACGATCGCGTGGTCTCGCTAAACACGTACGTCAAGCTCGATAGCAAAGGTTCAAAGGACTCTGATGGCAGCATCTCTTCGTATGTCTGGAAGGAGGGCACAGAGGAACTCAGCACAAAGAGATCGTTCCTCAAAATCTTTGATCCGGGAGAGCACACGATCACACTGACCGTTACCGATAATTTCGGAGATTACGATCGTGACAAAATCATGATTACGGTCAACCGCGCACCGCAGGCAGATGCGGGGGCTGACCAAACAGTGAATGTTGGCACGCTGGTTCACTTCAATGCGTCAAACTCCAGCGACCCGGACGGCGGCACCCTGTCGTACCTGTGGAAGGAGGATGGCGGCAGCACCCTTAACTCGGCACCGTCGTTTGCTATCAGGGATCTTCCGTGTGGCACCCACCGCGTCATGCTGGAGGTTACCGATGTACACGGGGCTATCGGCACGGATTACGTGGTGATATACGTTGTTCCGGTGGACCAGAAGATACCTATCGCCAACGCCGGAGATGACCAGATAGTGCTCGTTGGAACCAATGTCACGCTCGACGCATCCGGTTCTTCCGATCCTGATGGCACAATCGTTACGTACGAATGGCTCGACGCGAATAGCACGATCGGCGAGTCCGCTATATGTGAACAGCCCTTCGCAAGAGGGGTGCACACGATCACGCTTGTTGTGACCGATGATGGTGGCGCATCAGCAACAGACGACGTCAAAGTCACGGTCAGGACGACCATGGTCATGCCGCAGGCGGATGCCGGAGACGACCACATAGCGCTTGAGGGAACAGAGGTTGTACTCGACGCATCCGGATCAAAGGGGGAAAATCTGACGTATCAGTGGCTGGAGAATGGCACAATCCTCTCTGATGATGCGGTCTTCAGGCGCACATTCGACTCGGGCACGCACACGATCGCGCTGAGTGTGGCAGATGAGTACGGGTGTGCTGACACCGAGATTGTTAATGTCACAATCACACATATAGGGGCAACAGTGGCAACAGTGGCAACAGGGTCAGCAGGAGTGGCGGGAACCCAAAATACCGGAAAATCGGGGTTTAATTATACGACAATCTTCGCTCTGGCGCTTGTTCTCATAGTTGCGATTGGAGGTGGGATTTTCTTGATGCAACGGATGCAATCCGGACCGTCGGGACCATCCGGAAGAGCGGTGGGTGGTGCGTCCGGCACCAGGCATAGTGATCGAACTACACAACCGAAATTATCAAAATCAACATCTATACCGGAATTAAAATCAAAACCGAAATCGGAATTGGAATTGGAATTAAAACCCGAACAGGGGATAAACTCTGTGCAGTTGAAAGCACTGGTGCTCGATGCGATGTCAAAGACGCCAATTCCTAATGTAATCGTCCACGCAGGACAAGAGACCCAGAAGACTGATGGTTCCGGAGAGGCGACATTCGCACTGAAGCGCGGTGACCAGTACACAATCAGCACCAGCGGTGTTCCAAATCTGTATGCAAGCGCAAGCGCATCCACGGATGGTGTTGGCGACACTGGCGATTCTGGCAATACCGACGTAGCCAGTGCCACCAGTGTCGCAACGATTCTGCTCTCTTCGATAGTCCGCCCCGATCAGGAACAGGATGCGAAACTCCGCTCAATCAGGCAGGCGTTCGATGACCGATATCGCGAGGTGTCAAGTTATGATCGGTGCATCCCCGAATTCTACAGAAGTGTTGCGCAGCGATTAATCGAGTATGTGCGCGGGATTACGGCAATCCACTTTGTACGCGGGAAGAACACGCCGAAAGAGGTGATGGATCGGTTGATTCCGGTTATCGAGCTCGTATGCTCCGAATTGTCCGAGATCATGGTCTCCAAAAGAAACATCGATCTTTATGCTGCCAACAGAGGTGTGGCGGGCACAGGGGACACGGGGAACGGGTCAGAGTGCGGCGCAGGTCAGGTCAGCCATGATTCCCTCACAGAGCTTCTGGCCGATCCGTCCGGATTCATAGCAGATGTTCACCCCCGGGTGCAGACGTTACTTACGACGATCGATAACGACATCACGTCGAAGACGCGTGATATGGCTGTTCTTCCGATCGCGGGAGTATGGTCTATTGCAAAGGGGTTGCTTTCAGAGCAGTCCGGAGATGAGATTGATTATGCGATGCGAATCCTTGTTGCGGACGCTCTGTTGAGATATGCCAAAGAGATGTATGAAAATCCGGAGATTGTGAAACGACTGAAGAAGGGGATATTATGATCAAAGTTATAGCACTGACCGTTGTGATTGCCACACTGCTTGCCATGCCGTGCGCAGGGAATTCCAACGAAACCATGGACAACGTGGTTGTAGATGCGGCAGATTCTGAGCGTATACTTCTCGATTACTCGATTGGTACCATCGATGTGGTATCTATGGGCGCAGAAAATTATTATGTTGTCGGATATAAAAATGTCGTCTGCGGAAGGGGCATCGTAGTCTTCACAGACGATGGCACGGTGGTTCAGAACGAATCAACCGTCGATAGTGTCTTTGAAGCGGTTGCGTGGAGGAAGGTTGTAAGTCAGATGACGCTTGAGAATATCAGCACCATCAAAACCCTTGTGGGGGCGCCACAGGCAATCGAGACGGATCGCGTCGACATGCTCGCATCATGCGACTCGCTGGCTGTTTTGAGCAGCAACATTGGTGGATCGAATGACACGAATTACGAGGTGCTTGCTGCTTTCAGCAGGCAGGTTTTGGATGTTGATGGGAAGATTGCAGAGATATCCAACGGGACAACGTTTTTCTTGACCGGGCTCTCAGAACATGAGACAAAGGTCTCAAACATCGTAGATGATGCGAACAGCACCATAAAATCGCTGCATAGCGACTGGAAGGGGCGGCACAATGCTCAAAACTGGGTTTTCGGAGCGCTCGTTTTGATTGTGATTCTATTGATTGTTGCAACCGCGCTGGTGTACGTGCGATCAAAGAAGGGCGGTATACCCACCGTATCTCTCAGTAAACCTGATTTCAAACTGATCGGCGGGAAAAAGACGAATATTATCGACCAGTTGCACAGCCCGGACGCCGATCTGCGCGCCAGGTCCGCACTGATGGCTGGAGCGTCAGCGGAGATTAACGAATCCACAATTCCACATCTGATCGTGCTTCTTGATGACGTTGATGATCGCGTCCGCGCCAATGCCGCGCAGTCAATAAGGCGCATCGGGCAGAAGAACAGTTCCCTCGTGCAATTTGCGAAAGATCCGCTCACGCGGCATCTCAATGATCCGAGCGAGAAGGTCAGGGACGCCGTCAATGAAGCGTATCAGGCGATCGGGGGCGGTGCTATGGTTGGGGCAGAAGGCGCAGCTGAAGCAGTGGCTGTGGGCACGGGGGAGACAGAAGGGGCGTCCGGAGATGCGACCGAAGAGGTGGCGGAAGTAGTCGAAGAGGCGGTTGGACTGAAGGCTGAATCCAAAGCCGCAGAAACCACTGGAGCAGGTGCAAAATCGCAATTGACCGATGCACAGCAGCACCGTCTCCGCGAACTGCAGCAGTCGGTGGACCGATCGATGAACGACCTTCCTGCAGGCTGCGATCTCTGCATGCCATATTATCTCACAGGCATCTGCACTACAATCGCTCACGCAATCGAGCACGCACACGGTGCCGAGAGCGAAGGGATCGATGAGATGATCGATGCAGCCGGGACTGCATGCAACTATATTGTAAATTTAATTGAAAATGAAAGATTCATTGATGTCTGCATCTCAAATAACATAGGCGCGTTCGATGATACCGGTTTCGTATGTGAAATCGAGGAGTATTCGGATAAACTGGACGCATTGATCCGCGATCCGACAGGTTTTGCTGATTCATCGCTGGTGGAGCCGGAACTATGGGAGCTTGACAGCGAGATCACGAGAAAGATGGGCGAATTTATGATTATCCCCGTGTCGGGGCTGTGGAAAGTCTCGAAGAGCGTCTTTGATGATGCGTCAGATGAATCAGGGATCAAACGTGCGTTCATGATCCTGATATCGTGGATCGTTCTGGGGCGGGCACGCGAGATGCTGAGGAATCCGGAGATCGTTCGCAGGTTGAGGCTCTGAGTTGGTATTGGAAAGAGAATCCGAAAAACGTTCTGAGCTTGTTTATTTTTTGGCAGATACCACGCAGAGTGACAAACCCTATCGCCAGAACAGATAAATACCTTACACCCAATAATAACCCAGATCTCGGGAGCCGGATATTATGAAAAAACTCGACGTTATCGCAGCCCCGCTCGAAAAGAACTCGCTTAAACTGCTCTTATTCGGCGCGGGAGAACTTGGTAAGGAGATTGTAATCGAAGCGCAACGTCTCGGCATGGAGACGATCGCTGTGGACCGGTACGAGCGTGCACCCGCGCAGCAGGTTGCACACAGAGCGTACACGGTCAACATGATGGATGCGAATGCGATGCGCTCGATTGTTGATCGGGAGCGCCCCGATATCATTATACCGGAGATTGAGGCGATCGATCTCGATATCCTATTTGAGTTCGAGGAGGACGGGTATCTGGTAACGCCAAATGCACGCGCAACGCATGCGGCGATGAACAGGGAGCGCATCAGGGAAGCGATCGTGAAATCGGGTGTTAAGACGGGCGCATACGCATACACGCGCACAGACGACCTGTCCGAGTTTACAGACGCAGTTGAGAAGATCGGCTATCCCTGCTTTTCCAAGGCGATCATGTCAAGCAGCGGCAAGGGCTCGTATCTAATAAAGACACGAGAAGACATCGAGAAAGCGATTTCTGCCGCCAGATACGAGACCCGCGGGTCAGGAGAGATGGCGATAATTGAGGAGTATGTGCCGTTCGAGACCGAGGTGACCGAGCTTGCGGTCAGGCATCTGGACGAGGACGGAGAGCGGATTGTGACCACGTTTCCGAAGCCGATTGGGCATTACCAGATCGATGGCGATTACCATTCATCGTGGCAGAGCCCGAATGTCGAGGAGTATCTGCCATACAACGTGGATGCGATCGGAAAGTCCGTTGAGAGCGACCCCGAGCTTGCAAAAGAGGCGGAGAAGAAGATCTACGATGCGGCAAAGAGAATCACCGACGAGCTGGGCGGGGTCGGTGTCTTCGGATGCGAACTCTTCGTCAGGGTTACGGACGGCAGAGTCGATGTATATGCCAACGAGTGCGCCCCACGCCCCCACGACACCGGAATGACAACATACATCTCGCACCCGCAAGGCTTCAATGAAGGCGGCTTGCATGTGCGTGCGGCAGCAGGGCTCCCTATTCCCGCACGAATCGAGGATGGCTACCGGCTATTCGATCCGATCGCGCCTGCAGCATCTCATGTGATAATCTCGCCTGCGCAGGGTTTTGATCCCGAGTACAGGGGTCTCTTCGATGCGATGACTGTTACCGGTACCAACATCTATCTCTTCGGAAAACCGCTCGCATACCATGCCGGGTGGATCGTTGAGGAGCGGATGGGAATCGCGCTCGCAATGGGCACCGATGCGTTCGATGCGAAGAGGAAGGCTGAGATTGCTGCGCACAAGATCATGATCAGGACTGCGACTGATACGGAGTGGAAGGGGCAAACAGAGCGGCGGATGCATGTGGTTCAGTGATTGCGGGATTAAGCGATTGGGCGACCACCGCCGATTGATAGAATGAAGAGAAATCTAACCAATCTGAAATATACGTCCAGGCAGATTAAGAAGAAGCGGCGAAAGATATACCGCACAATCCTTGCGGAATCCAAAAACATTAATCAGGGAAACTTCAACGCAATAGGACCGGACGACCTTGCACGTCTCTTTGATCTGTGCGACACCCATTTCTTCGACGGATTTTTCAACAAGAATTACAGAGGCAAGATCTTTTTTCGCCTATCTGATCGAATGACCCGGGCAGGCGGAAAGATCGAACACCGGGACGCAATCGGCACGCATACGATCGTGTTATCAACAACGCTCATCTTCCAGACGTTCAATGATGTCACGCGGCAGGTGACTGTGAACGGTGTTGTCTGCCGTGACCGGCTCGAAGCTACCATGCGAATCCTTGAGCACGAGATCATCCATCTTCTGGAGCAGGTGCACTTTGGTTCCACGAGCTGTTCCAGCCCTCGTTTCAAGCGTCTGAGTAGAGACATCTTCGGACACACCGATGTCACCCACCAGCTGGTGACACAGACAGAGCGCGCCCATGCGAAGTACGATCTGCGAGTGGGCTCCAATGTCTCGTTTGAATACGGCGGAGTGACACACCATGGAGTCATAACCCGAATAACTGTGCGTGCCACGGTCATGGTCAAAGATCCGGACGGAGACTACAGGGACCTTTCAGGAGCTATGTACAGTAAGTACTATATACCCCTCGAACATCTGAGGCAGTCAGACAACGAGAGGTGATACATACGCAAAAAAGAATTGCAATCCGTACTATACTAGTTCTAGCTCTACTGGCATCCGCGGCATGTACTGCGGATGGAAGCGAGATCGCAGCACCGGTTCTCAAGTGGCAGCAATGCGGCTGCTACAGTTCGTGGTGCGAGACCGGCTGGTACTCTTCGCCAGCGGTGGCTGATCTGGATTCTGACGGCGATATGGAGATTGTTGCTTCGGCTTACTCACTCGTTGCGCTCAACGGCACGACAGGCGACCTTTTGTGGCGCGCGAAGTCCGGGCACGATCGGAGCGAAGATCCGGACAGCGTTGACAATGTCGGGCGGACATGGCCCGGAATCGTAATTGCTGACGTGGACAATGACGGCGCAATTGAGATTGTGACCGCACACAGTGGCGGCTACGTCTCAGTCTACAACAATGAAGGCTACTTCGAGCAGGGATGGCCCCAGCACCCGGTCGCAAACGAGTTCCGCTCGCTTGCCGTATTTGATCTTGACGGTGACGGCGATATGGAGATCGCTTGCGGGCTTGCGAAGCTAACCAAAGAGAACGTCTGGGTCTTTGAGCACGACGGAAGCATACGATCCGGGTGGCCACAGTTAATCGGTGAAGAGGGCTCAGCAGCGGGTCTCTACAACGATAACATCGGCGCAGGTGACATCGACGGTGATGGGCTGCCCGAACTGATCGTTCCATCCGATACGATCACAATCTGCGCTTATGAGGCAGACGGAACCCACATCGGAACCAATGAGATATATCATGACCAGTCGGGTCATGACATGGATCACTGGGGCGAGGTTCCCGCATACATCGATCTCGAATACGAGACCCGCGGGTGGGGTCCGTGCTACACAGAGTTTACCGCAAGAGCGAACTTCGCAAACGGACCCGCAAATGTGGTTGATGTCAACGGAGACGGCGTAAACGAGATCGTTGTAACCGGAGACGTCCACAACTGCCATACCAGCCCATACACTGACCTCTACAACACGCCCTACATCCTCAATTCGGATCGCAGCCGCTTCAACGCAGACGGATTCGACTGGACCACGCCCCCGATTGAGACGGGCGCGCCAATCATCCAAAATTATGGCGTAATTGAGAACGCGCAGCCAAATCCTGTGACCGTTGATCTCAACGGCGATGGCAGAATCGAGATCCTTTACCCCTCATACGATGGGCGGATGCATGCATTCTGGCTGGACAAAACCGAGCACGGCAACTGGCCATATTCGGTCTATTGCGCATCAGAGGGCTTTTATCGCTTCGCAACAGAGCCGGTTGTGGCTGACCTTGACAACGACGGGAATGCAGAGGTAATCTTTGGCTCATGGGTTCAGAAAGGAACCGAACGCACAGGCAAGCTTCATATTCTCGATTACATGGGAAATGTGATCCACGAGATAGATGTGCCCCCTGCAAAGTCAGGCGACTGGAACGGTGTGCTCGCTGCCCCCACGCTTGCGGATATCGACGGCGATTCCGACCTCGAACTGGTCTTGAATACAGCCCATTCCGGTGTTGTGGCTTACGATCTTCCGGGAACCGCCGGTGCGCGGGTTCTCTGGGGCACCGGACGTGGAAGTTATTATCGGAATGGACAGTCCCTGATCAATTCCGCTGTTTCGCAGAAGGGCGATCTCGATCGTGACGGCAGTGTTACGTCGGCAGATGTGTTAATCGCGCTCAAGATCACAGTATCCGGTGGGTACAACAACGCGGCTGACATGGATGAGGACGGATGCGTGAATGTGCTCGACGCACGCATGATCCTGCAACTTGCAGTGGAAGGATAGGCGAGCAGGGTCTGGCACGGGTTATTCCGGAATTGATCTCCACGCACAGGGTGAGAGACCCAGGACATATTCGCACAATATTGTGCGGGTATCCACATATAAAACCACGAGATTAACACAGAAATCTTGTGTAAATCTGTGTAATCTCGTGGTTCCTACCGGCACTGTCGATCTTTCCAGTGAGATCTGCTTAGATTATACCTCAAAGTGTGCAGAGGAACGCAGAGGGTTGAAAATGGTCTCAAAACTCTGTGTCCTCCGTGGTGACAAATCACTTGAGTATCAGATAGTGCCGTTTCTACCGTATAGTATTGAGCATGTTCCCGCAACTCAGACAACCTTTAATAATCTGCAGGCACAATGGTTGATCCGAGTCCCGATGTGGTAGCGGATATCCTTAGGGCTTGCGGAGCCTTAGACCCGGGTTCGATTCCCGGTCGGGACGCTTGTTAGCGTAATAAAGGAGAACAAAACATGTTATGGCAAGGAGATTCAAGGCGCAAGCCAAGCGGTGGAAGGCTCGTACGATCACGTGGAAAACGGAAGTTTGAGATGGGGCGCGAAGCCACTGACACACATCTTGCACCGATGCGCAGCAAGAAGATGCGCACCTTTGGTGGTAATCAGAAGATGCGCCTCTTTAGATGCGATGTTGCGAACGTGACCAATCCCACGGATGGTACAACTCAGAAATGCGCGATCGAGACTGTTGAGGGAAATCCTGCAAATCAATATTATACCCGGCGAAACATCATCACAAGAGGGGCGATCATCAAGACAAGTCAGGGGTCGGCACGTGTGACCAACCGACCAGGACAGGAAGGGTTCGTCAACGCGGTGTTGATATAGTAAGAAAATCTTAATATGCATGGATGCAATTGGGTTGTTAGTGAACAATATCGCAGTTTTCTGGATTTTTGTCCTGGTTAGATACTTAGGGGTATGGGCTCGTAGCTCAGTTAGGCAGAGCACCGGGCTTTTAACGTGTGCGGCATTGCTGCTGCGTGTAGAAACCCGATGGCCGAGGGTTCAAATCCCTTCGAGCCCGTCATACTACAATATCGCGGAGGGATTTAGATAGGATTCAGCATACTCGACCATGTGATGGTTCCAAAGCATCGGATACTTGACGATGATGAGGCAGAGGAGCTATTGAGTACATACAACATCGAAAAAGAGAAACTATCCAAGATCAGGATAACCGATCCGGTGATAAAGGAGATTGGTGCGAATGCAAATGACCTAATCGAGATCACCAAAAAGAGCGAAACTGCTGGCGAATCCATCTTTTATCGCCTTGTGATTGAGTGAGGGAACAATGTTAGATCGAAAAAAATTATCCAGAGCATATTTTACCCGGAACAATATAGTGCAACATCAAGTCAAGTCATTCAACGAATTCATAGATCATGGTCTGCAAAAGGTCATAGGCGAGATGGGTAAAATCGAGACCGAGATCAGTGGCATAGACGATGGGACCGAGACGTATGTCCGCCTCGGCACAATCACAGTCGGGCATCCTGTGGTAAAGGAGGCGGATGGCGCGATCGACCGGTTGTTTCCGTCCGATGCGCGGCTGCGCAACCTCACGTACTCGGCACCAATCAAGCTCGAGATGACTGTTGTACAGGATGGTGCGGATAATGAGCCACGAAAGGCAGATGATGAGGCTCGAGCCGTAGAGATCGGGGTTATGCCGATCATGCTCAGATCAAATGCATGCAACCTGCATGGACTCGCGGATGATGAATTGCGGGCACATGGCGAAGACCCGATTGATCCGGGGGGGTATTTCATCACCAACGGCACCGAGCGGGTGATCATGACACTCGAGGATCTTGCGCCGAACAAGATCATGACCGAGGTCGAGAACAAGTATGGAGATCAGATCGAGATTGCGAAGGTATTTTCAGAGCGATACGGTTACCGGGCATTGACGATTGTTGAGCGCGGGCGGAAATCGATACTTGAGGTCTCGTTTCCGTCGGTCCCAGGTCGAATCAACTTTGTCGTGCTTGCCAAGGCGCTCGGGCTCGAGACTGATTCTGACCTGGTGACAGCGGTCTCGGATGACCCTGCGATTCAGGAGTTCATGGCAGAGAACCTGGAGGCGAGCTACAATCTCGGAGTGGCAACACAGGAGGATGCGCTTCACGAGATCGGGGGGATTGTTGCGGCAAGGCAGGCGAAGGAGTACCAGACACGGAGAATTGGCTATGTGCTTGACAGATATCTGCTCCCACATCTCGGCAATGATGTGAGCGATCGGCTGGTTAAAGCACACTTTCTGGCAAGGATGGCTGAAGCCTGTTTTGAACTGGCTCTTGGGCGAAGAAGTGCGGATGACAAGGATCATTACGCAAATAAGAGATTGAAACTTGCAGGTAATCTGATGGAAGATCTGTTCCGGGTCTCGTTCAATAGACTCGCCAGGGACATCAAGTACCAGATAGAGCGTGCGAGTATGAGAAAGCGGGAATTAAACATCATGACTGTGATACGTCCGGACGTTCTCACGCAACGGATCGTATACCCTCTTGCAACCGGAAACTGGGTTGGAGGACGCACAGGCGTTGCGCAGTTGCTAGACCGCACGGATCACATATCCACATTATCACACCTGCGGAGGGTGATCTCGCCACTGTCGAGGACGCAGCCACATTTCGAGGCGAGGGATCTGCATCCGACTCAGTGGGGCAGACTCTGCCCATCCGAAACTCCGGAAGGTCCGAACTGTGGTCTTGTAAAGAACTTTGCCCAGATGGTGGAACTTTCAACCGGAATTGAGGACACCAGTGATATCGAGAGCGAGCTGTATATGTACGGCGTCGTTGCGGTGTGATATGCAGGATGGTAGACAGGGGACAAGGGCTTAAGGAAGGTATCAATCAATGACAGGTAAGATATTCTTGAATGGTGCTCTGATTGGCATCCATGAAAATCCAGAGGGTCTGGTGCGCGAGATCAGAGCAAAACGGAGGCGAGGTATAATCAGCCAACAGCTCAATGTCGCGCTCCAAGGGCGTGATATAATCCTCAACACCGACATGGGCAGGGCTCGCCGACCGCTATTGGTGGTGGAGGGTGGAAGTTTGCTTGCCACAGAGGAGCAGCTCGAAAGATTCGAAAGCGGCGAGCTCGACTTTGATGGTCTCGTAGCAGAAGGCGTAATTGAGTACATAGATGCCGAAGAGGAAGAAAATGCACTTATTGCGATAAACGAAGAAGATCTTACGCCTGAACATACCCATCTCGAGATCGACCCGTCTCTGATTCTTGGAATATGCACGGGCATGGTTCCGTTCCCAGAGCACAATGCGAGCCCTAGAAACACGATGGGTGCTGCTATGGTCAAGCAGTGTATCGGAGTTCCGTCAGCGAACACCAAGCTGAGACCCGATACTCGTGGACACATTCTCCACTACCCACAGCACGCTATCGTGAGTACATCGACAGCGTATGCAATCGGTGCGGATGATCGCCCGGCCGGGCAGAACTTTATTGTGGCTGTGCTCTCGTTTGAGGGGTACAACATCGAAGATGCGCTCGTTGTGAACAAGGGCGCAATCGAACGCGGGCTTGGACGCAGCCACTTCTTCAGAACGCTCGAAGGAGAGGAGCAGCGTTATCCAGGGGGTCAGGAGGATCGGTTCGAGATTCCTGATGCCGAGGTGAGAGGTGCAAGAGGCGAGGACGCCTACGCGCATCTGGATGCCGATGGTCTGATCAATCCGGAGACGGTTGTTAGTCCCGGAGATGTTCTCATCGGAAAGACGTCCCCTCCGAGATTTATCGAAGAACCCACAGAACTCGGACTTACTCCGCAGGAACGCCGCGAAAACTCGGTTACGATGCGATCAAACGAGAAAGGAATCGTGGATACCGTAATTGTGACCGAATCGTACGGAACCCGGCTTGCAAGGGTGAAGGTCAGGGACCAGCGGATACCTGAAATCGGGGACAAATTTGCATCGAGGCACGGTCAGAAAGGGGTCATCGGATTGATCGTACCGTATGAGGATATGCCCTTCACAGAGCAGGGACTCGTTCCTGATTTGATACTTAATCCACACGCAATCCCGTCGAGGATGACTGTCGGGCATGTGCTCGAGATGATCGGCGGAAAAGTCGCAGCGCTTCAGGGACATAGGATCGATGCCACTGCCTTTTCAGGCGAAACCGAGGCTGATTTGCGTCATGCGCTCTGGAAATGTGGTTTTGCGCACACAGGAAAGGAGGTGATGTACGACGGCGTCACAGGTGCACAGATCAAGGCTGACATATTTGTTGGAGCCATTTTATATCAAAAGCTGCATCACATGGTCGCATCCAAGATCCACGCACGGTCAAGAGGACCGGTCCAGGTGCTGACACGCCAGCCAACAGAGGGGCGCGCAAGAGAGGGCGGTCTCAGATTCGGAGAGATGGAGCGCGATGTCTTAATCGGGCACGGTGCGGCGCTCTCCCTGAAGGAGCGTCTGCTTGAGGAATCTGACAAGGTGACCGAACTAGTCTGCGGGCACTGCGGAATGATCGCAACCTTTGACCGGAGAAAGAATCTCGCATTCTGCACCAACTGCGGTGCCGAAACAGAGATCTACCCGGTGGATATGAGTTACGCGTTCAAGCTGCTACTCGATGAGATCAAATCGCTCGGTGTTGCACCGAGGCTCGAACTGGAGGATGCGGCGTAGAGCCCGATCCGTACATCCACACCCATACCGCGATCAAACGATAGTAATTCGGATGCAGAGAGACAAGCTTCTCCCGTTGCGAGAAGATTGTCCTCGCAATCCACAACAAGCACCTCGTCGCCGCTCCGAATACGCGGGTCAGAACTAACGACATGCCGTGCGAACGCTGTCTTTCCCTTTAGAACAAATGGCGCTGAATCGCTGTTGACCGTAACCCGCATCTCCGGATGCGGCAGGAACGCGTGCAATCGCAGCGCCCCGATTTTTCCAAGTGTGAATTGATTATCGTCTGCCCGGAGCGTTGCGATCCGCACCCCATTGCGTAGGATCTGGCGTATTCTGCCGCTTGTGGACCGCCTGATGGTTGCGTCATCAGGGAATAATGCATGCCCTGCGCCGCTTCCGAACTGGTAGTCTGCAATTATCCGTGCTTTTCTGATGTCGGAGTTCATGAATAGGGATAATTACGCGGTTGAGGGCTCATAAGGCTGGTGGTTGCCTGATTGCATGGTTCAGTTATTGAGTGACAATGTCGGCTCTCTGGCACCTCCCGTGACAGCATCCTGATGAAAACTCACTCCAACTGTGCCATAACTAAACGATCAGCAACTGTTCCGCGTTTATAATTTGCATATCTCAAACGAGTTTTACAACAATCCGGCAGGCTTTGTCAGTCCTTCCCGCATGACGTTACTCAGTTTCAAATCGAAATACATTTATGCTGGTTTCACGAATGGCATTGTGATGAAGAGACCGGTAATGTTGATATTAATACTTCTGCTTTGCACCACGATCACGCCCGGGTGCATCGACGATGCGCAGAAACAAACACCGGAGTCGCTCCTTGTTTACTGCGGTGCAGGGATGAGAAAGCCGATGGATGAGATCGGATCACTCTTCGAGGAAGAATGCGGCGTCTCTGTAAACTACAACTATGCAGGTTCAAACACGCTCCTCAGCCAGATGGAACTCACGCGGAAAGGGGATGTCTACATGCCCGGAGCAACATATTACTTTGATATTGCAAGGGATAAGGGACTCACCGATTACGAGCAACTGATCGCATACCACGTGCCTGCAATCGTTGTACCGAGCGGAAATCCCGCTGACATAACATCTCTTGAGGATCTTGCGGAACCTGGAGTTACGGTCATACTCGGAGACCCAAAGGCAGCAGCCATCGGCAAACTCGGGGATGCGATCCTCGAGAAGAACGGGATATATGATGCTGTGGGGACGAACGTAATCGCCCGCGGCGCGACCGTGAACGAACTGATCGTTTACGTCTCCATGAAACAGGCAGATGCATCGATAATCTGGGAGGATCTGGTCGCAAACAGTGAGAAGATGGGGATTGTGGACATCCCGGGCGAACAGAACATCATAAAGATCGTTCCGATCGGCACGCTCACGTCTTCCGAGCAGAAGGATACTGCAAAGAAGTTCGTGGATTTTGTTGCATCTCCTGAAGGAAAAGCGATCTTTGAGAAGCATGGTTTCACAGCATATCCTGATGAAAAATATGAGGGAGCGCAGCAATGACCAGCATAACACACACCCCAATTGGGGTCATACATTCACCATTCACAGACCCTGCTGATACGCCGATTCAAGGAGTCTTTGCAGACGGAACAAGAGGTGAGGTGGAGGTATTCCCGGAATATGTTGACGGGCTCAAGGACATCAATGGGTTCTCCCATCTGATCCTCCTCTATCATTTTCATCTCGCGGACGGTTATTCGTTGATCTCAAAACCATTTATAGGTGGAGGTGTTGAGAAAGGAATCTTCTCAATAAGGCATCCGAGACGACCAAATCCGATTGGAATCTCTATTGTCCGACTAGAGAACGTTAGAGGTAACATACTGGAAATTTGCGATGTTGATATCCTGGATGGGACGCCGCTTCTGGATATCAAGCCTTTCGTACACCAGTTCGATCACAGAGCCGATATACAGAGTGGATGGGTGGATGATCAGCACATCGATGAGGTTAAGTATAAGACTCCGCGAGCACTGAAGACGTGGTGAACGTAACATGCGACTGGATTCTCAAGCAGATGGACTGTGAAGGCGTAGCATACCAACACGCACGCGGGTGCAGGAACCCGGTATCGCCAAGGCGGACCCGACTGCTGATGTCGATAGGATCGATACCGCTGCAACGATTACGTCGTCGCAAACTCGATATTCGGGGTGGCTGTGGGGTACGCGAAATCTGTTGTAGATACAGCGAGTTACTGGGGTTGAATTTGGTTGATTGTCGTCTTCGTCTATAAGTACCCGGACCCACCGGTAATACGAATCCGGTGCGACGATAAATTTATGTGACGTGAACGCGTGAGGTGAATGCGGAATCTGGGATTCGCACAGGGAGGCATGATTATGAACAAACGAAGGATTATATTAATTGCGCTCGTGGTTGCGATGTTTACTGTGCCCGCGAGCGCGGAGACGCTTGAGGTGCGCGGCAATGTCGTGAATCTCTATGGTGCACAGCCATCTGATCTTGTATGGGACGCCACCAATTTCGGTGCATTCTGGTATGATCTGGACGATGATCTGATGACCGAAGACCTCACGATCCTTGCTAATACGCTAGATGGTACGATTGGTGCTCAGGATCGAGAGATCGATGAAAACGCCTTGATCTATACCACACACCCAGAGCTTCAGACGTACGAGCTTTATGAGAACGAAGGCTTGATTGTGGAAGGTGACTCACCCGATTTGGAAATTGGATACTATCTTGAAGGCTGGATGGCAGAGAAGTACGTGGCGGTCAACGGCAACGCAGATAAACTCGCAAAACTCTTGGTCGAGTTTGAGGACGATGACAAGAAGACACTGTCAACAGGCGAGTCATGGGATCTGGGTGGAGGATTCACTCTTACTGCTAACCAGATCGATCCTGAAGGAGAGAAGGTCTGGCTATCACTGGCAAAGGATGGCAAAGAACTGGATAACGAGGTCGTCTCAACCGGCGCAGCAACTCCAGACAAGAACGATTCGGTGTACACATACACCGTAGATCTTGCCGGTGAAGACGATGTTCCACTGATGTCCTGCCTGGTTGATGCGGTGTTCAGAGGAACCGACACCAATGTCGTGCAGCTTATGTACGTGTTCCTGGCTGATGACGAGGTCATAGAGATCGATACCAGTGACACATATGGCATCATGGAAGTTATGACTGCAAGTTTGAGTCAGATCGTTCTAATGAATGATGAGAGTACCCTTGATCTGGATACGGGCCGTACCGAGCACATCATGGGTGACATGTACTTCAAGACCGCAGACAATGATGGTGCTGGTGAGGATGGTGCGCTCAGGTTCTATCCGTACGTCGAGTACACCGAGCCAGGGACTGATGAAGTCCGCGGTAATGTCGTAAGTCTGTCAATGCTACAAGTCGCTGACATTGAATGGAATGCCACCACTTTCGCTGCCTTCTGGTATGACATAGATGACAATCTGATGACCGAAGACCTCACGATCCTTGCTAATACGCTAGATGGTACAATTGGTACTCAGGATCGAGAGATCGATGAGAACGCCTTGATCTATACCACACATCCGGCGTATCAGGCGTACGAGCTTTATGAGAATGAAGGCATGGTTGTGGAAGGTGACTCACCCGATTTGGAAAGTGGATACTATCTTGAAGGCTGGATGGCAGAGAAGTACGTGGCAGTCAACGGCAACGCAGACAAACTCACAAAACTCCTTGTTGAGTTTGAGGATGACGACAAGAAGATACTATTTATTGGCAAGAAATGGGATCTTGGAGGTGGATTTGCGCTCGAACTCGTAGACATCGACGATGTAACTGGTGATAAGGCGACACTTAGGTTGTCCAAGAACGGCAATCCATTGGATACGACATGTATCGATACCGGTGGCAGCAGACAGGATCGTGTCTACACATACACAGCAGACATTGGAACTGAGAAAGATATTCCGGTGTTTTCCTACTATGTTGATGCGGTCTTTAAAGGAGACGTCAGTTATGTGCAATTGATGTACGTCTTCCTGATCGACGACGATGTACTGGAGATCGAGACCAGTGACGAATACGGCGCCATGGAAGTTATGACCGCAAGCACGAGTATGCTCGTCCTCAAAAACGATGAGACCACCATCGATCTGGATCCCGGCACCACCGAGCACATCATGGGCGACATGTACTTCAAGACCGCGGATTACGACACCGCTATCCGGTTCTACCCGTTCGTTGAGCGCACAATCAGCGGCGAAGAACCCACACCACCACCAGAGACCATTCCAGCCGCAGACGCCGATAAAGACGGCGTGCCCGATGTCTGGGACGCAGATAACCGCACTACTTCGGGTTACTGGGTAAACCCGCAGGGCATCGGACGAATGCTGGGCGACATGAATGGTGATGGCAGGCTCACCTCGGCGGATGCTCTCATGATACTGCAGGCTACGGTCGGAACGATCAACTTATGACCTACATACGATTGCTGGCGGTGACATTGCACCGTCAGTTTTTTATTTCACACCTTACTTCCGGCGTGCCGTATAACTACACGATCAACATTGTGCCGCGTTTATGCAGTTACACATCTCAAACGAGTTTCACAACAGTCCGGCATACTCTGTCTGCCATTATAGCTTGACTTTGCTCAGTTTCAAACCGAAATACATTTATGCTGGCTTCACGCATGGCATGATGATGATGAATAGACTGGCGGTCTTGGAATAAGAAAGACGATGGATATTAAGGACATGACCCGCGGAGCTCGAGGGATTCACAAGTACATGCAAATCAATACAGCAACGTTTAAGATTCTCACGATTTCAGTTGCACTACTCCTGACCGCATTCGTCCTATCGCTGGTTGTCTGCATCGTCACACATACGAGCCCGCAGAGCTTACTTGCAAGTATCGCATCCGAAGAGATCAGGTTTGCGATAAAATTAAGCTTGGCGACATCCGCAGTATCCACCGTGATGTGTATCGCGGTCTCGATACCGGCAGCATACGCGCTTGCACGCTATGATTTTCCCGGAAAGGCGCTCGTAAACACCATCGTGGATCTGCCGCTTGCGCTTCCACCCGTTGTGGCTGGAGTCGGGCTCTTGATACTCTTTGGCACGACCTCCTTCGGAGAATGGCTTTCCGGTTTGGGACTGGTATTCGTATTGACACCGTTCGGGATCGTAATTGCACAATTCGCTGTGAATTTTTCGTTTATGCTGCTGATCATGCGTTCAACGTTCAGAGGGATCAGTCCGAGGTACGAATACGTTGCCCAGACGCTTGGCTGCAATCCGATTCAGGCATTCCTACAGACAACGCTTCCCATGTCAAAGAACGGGCTCATAGCCGGAGGGATCATAACATGGTCAAAAGGGATCGGCGAGTTTGGCGCAGCCCTGATGCTTGCCGGAGCAACACGGATGAAGACCGAAACCCTGCCGATATCCCTGTACCTGAACATGTCCTGCAACGATCTCGAACTGGCAATAGCCGCTGCAACCATCCTGATCGTCATATCGATTGCATCGTTATATACCTTTGAACGGTATGTCAGGAGCACTCATATATACTAATCAAGTTTTCTTTAAATTTTATTATTTTTAAATAGTACATATAAACATAATATTTGCACAGGATAACGATCACACAATCCTTAAAACGTCTCTTTACCATACAAGATGTAGCAATATGATACACAATATCTACCGCAAAAGAAAGGGTTTCGAGATATTGTGCCCTTTGGGCTCATATCCACTATTCTTGAGAAAAAATAAAGACGATAAAGAAGAGATGGTCAAGTTTCTATCCGAAGAAGGTACCAGGCACAAAACAAGTTCACTGTACGTGCACATTCCGTTCTGCGACTCATTGTGCAATTTTTGCTGCTTCTACCGAGGTTTATTGGAGGAAACACAGGCTAACAGGTATCTGGACGCGCTCAAGAAGGAGATCGTGAGGTATTCTGATACCAACTACGTCACGTCCAGCTCCTTTGCATCGATCTACATCGGGGGCGGAACTCCGACTTCGCTCAGAACGGAACAACTGACAGACATATTAGCACTCTTGAAGGAGCGATTCAAGATCAGAAGTGATGCGGAAATCACTGTGGAAACGACCACACACAACGCCGAAAGAGATAAACTGGAAGCGCTATATGAAAATGGTGTTAATAGACTGAGTTTTGGCGTACAGACATTCAAAGACTCCATACGTAATATTCTCACACTGAAAGACACGAGATCGGAAGCTATCTCTGTGATCCGTGCCGCACAGGAGATCGGGTTCGAGAACATTGATATCGATCTGATGTACAACCTCCCGGGACAGAGCATGGATGATTGGAAGACGGATTTACATCAGGCAGCTGAACTGGAACTTGAGAGCATCAGCCCGAATCCATTGTTTGTTGCCAGGGGAACAGCGTTTGCAAAGCAGATCGCGGCAGGCGAGATACCTCCGAGATCCGGTGATCAGGTCGAGATTGATATGTATCTTCTTGCGATAAGTGAGCTGGAAAACGCTGGATATCGGCAGCAGAATCTCGTTCACTTCGTATTGCCAGAGAAAGAACATCTTTACGCGAGGATGCGTTTTGGGAGCCAGGACTGTCTCGCACTCGGAACATCCGGAGGGGGATTTCTTGGCGCATACCTGTACGGGAATGTGAGGGGCATAAATCGATATATCGAGAAGATCGAGAGCACAAACGCGGAATTTCCTGTCAACATCTGTGCGAAGCTCACTGCAGAGGAGCTGATGCACAAATATATGATATGGGGGCTTCATTCAACCGAAGTCAGTAAGAATGCGTTCAGGGAACTCTTTGGTGTGGAACTCACAGACGCATTTCCGGAGCAGATAAAGAGTCTTGAGATGAGAGGGTTGATTGAGTCCGATAAATCGAAGATTGCACTCACAACAGCTGGAAAAGTGTGGTGCACCAATGTGGCTGAAGAATTCTGTCCTGAACGGTATGTAACGATCTTCGAGAAGATGTTTGGAGACTAAAGATAGGATAGTGCTGTAAATGATACGGATTGAGAATGTATCCAAGGATCTCGGCGAATTCAAGCTGAATGACGCGACCCTGCAGATTGATGAAGGCGAATACTTCATCATACTAGGTCCGACCGGAGCGGGGAAGACGATCTTAATTGAGACGATTGCGGGCATCTACCGCCCTGATCACGGGAAAATTTTTCTGAACGGGGCGGATATCACGGACACTCTGCCGAAGAACCGGCAGATCAGCATGGTCTACCAGGATTATATGCTCTTCCCACACCTGACTGTGGCAGGAAACATCGGATTTGGGCTGCGTCAGAAAAAGATCGCCAAAAGCGAAATCACTGTAAAAACGGATGAAATTGCAGAGCTTCTTGGCGTTTCACATCTGTTAAGCCGGTATCCGGGTACATTGAGCGGAGGGGAGAAGCAGAGGATCGCAATCGCTCGAGCGGTTGTGACTGAGCCAAAGGTGCTGCTCCTGGATGAGCCGCTCTCCGCGCTGGATTCCCGCACAACCGAACGGCTGCAGGAGGAACTTGCGCGAATACACGAGATCACAGGGACCACAACGATTCATGTGACGCACAGTTTCGGAGAGGCTTTTGCGCTCGGGGATCGGATCGCTGTGATGTGCGGTGGCAGAATTATTCAGGTGGGTACGCCCGATGATGTCTTCAGAAGACCCAATTCCGAGTTTATTGCGGATTTTGTTGGTGTTGAGAATTTGTTCCGCGGGAAGTCGGTTGTCCATGACGATATCGCTCTGGTTCGCGCCGATGGAATATCGATGGTCTCGAGTTCATTAAAATCCGGAGACGTCTCGATCTCGATTCGACCCGAAGACATACTGGTCTCGAAAAAAGAGACTGAAACGAGTGCGAGAAACTCATTTTACGGGGAGATTACGGAGGTTAAGAATATGGGCACAATCGTGAGGGTAGTGGTTGATGTGGGTGTTCCCTTCGTAGTTGCGCTGACAAAACAATCGTATGAGGATATGGAGCTTTTGTGCGGCGTGCATGTCTGGATTGTTTTTAAAGCGTCTGCAGTGCATCTGTTTTAGTATCATGGTATCATCTGCGTACGTACTCAATATTGTGTAGATATTTACTACAAAACCACCGGGTATTGCGCATGTTCTCACCTACACGGGGTTCGAGTATGCATAGTCCCAACCGCCCACCCCTCCTAAAATCGACACACCACCTGAGCGAGACGCCAACATATAAATATAATCCGCAACCAATGTTATATGGGGCGGGGAGTTTGTACACGTACACATCATCCATACGGAAATTCGGCACATATTTTGCAGAGAAGCGTAGCTCTTATGCTGATCTTATAGCCACACTCAGGAAGGCGCGGATACCGTTACCGTTTGACAAATACCTCGCGAGATCGGCAGTTATTTCGCTGCTGGTTGCGGGCGGTGCGTTGCTGTTGTCCATTCTCATCTGCATCCCGTTGTACACACTCTTCGGAGCGACGGTGTTTTTGCTCACAATTCCGGTTCCGTTAGTATTCGGAGGTATCACTTACTACCTGTTCAATTACTATCCGACGTTCAGGAGCGGTGAGATTGCGGCAAGCATCGATCGGTCGCTGCCATCCGCAATCACATATATGTATGCGCTCTCCCGTGGCGGTCTGGAATTAATCGAGATCCTTGAGTCGCTTGCCGGACAGCGGCACGTCTACGGGGGTGTTGCGGATCATGTCGGATATATCGTCCGGGATATCCGGTATCTCAATATCGATATCATAAACGCCCTGCGCGATGCGAGCGAGCGGTCGCCATCAAGGAATATGAGGGATTTCATTGACGGGTTGATCATGGTGATTGACAGTGGTGGCAGTATCACCGAATATTTCAAAACCAAAGCAGCTTACTACTACGAGCGTGCCGGGGCTGATCAGGAGAAATACCTGAATTCGCTTGGCATGATCGCTGAGGGTTACATCACGGTCTTTGTTGCGGGTCCGCTGTTTCTGATGACGATACTGGTGGTGGTCGGGATGATCGACAGCAGTTCGATTGTCCTTCTGAAGGCACTGATATACGGGCTGATCCCCGGAGCCACCATATTGTGCGTAGTTCTCCTGAGCACCATGGCTGGTTCGCGGGAGGAATCGTACCACGTTCCAACCACCACAAAAAATTCGAACGCTTTTGAGGGAGTCAAGGTGAGGCACGCGGATGTCGTGGAAGATGAGCTATTCACCCAGCTCGGAACTGCTGAGAAGATCCAGAAGTACAAGAAATTCTTCAAAAACCCGGTCAAATCGTTTTTCGAGAATCCCACATACGCACTCTACGTAACCGTGCCTGCAGCGTTCATCTATTTCATAATCGCAATTTACATGAAGGGGTACCTTACGATCGGACCGATCATTGCTACATTGTCTGGTGCAACCGGTGCGGCGTCCGGCGCATACACGATGGAGTTCCCAGCACTGAGTGTACTCGATGATGTGGTGGTCTTCGGGATGTTTGTCGTACTTATTCCGTTCACGTTCTTCTATGAGTCGCGGGTGCGGAGGATCAAGAACATGGAGCGCGAGATGCCGGAGTTTTTGAGAAGGCTTGCATCGATGAATGAGGCAGGACTCACACTGACCAGTTCGATCAAAGCGTCTCTCAAATCCAAACTCGGAGTACTCGACAATGAGGTCAGGCGCATGTGGCGAGATATTGAGTGGGGTGCGTCCACGTCTGTTGCGATGGCGCGGTTTGAGGCGCGGGTGAGAACTGCCATGATCTCCCGCACAATCACACTGATTATTAAGGCGAATGAAGCGGTCAGCGACATCAGGCAGGTGCTCCAGATTGCAGCAGCCGACTCTGAGGCATCGTACCGCCTGAAGAAGGACAGGCTCGGAAATATGACCGAGTATGTGATGATTGTGTACCTCTCGTTCTTTGTATTCCTGTTCATCGTGTACGTGCTTGCCGCGAATTTCGTGACCATGGTTCCGACAGGCGACGCCTCTGAGAACCTCAGTCAGGGCATGAAGATGCTCGCAGAGTACGATGCCGAGAAATACATCCTACTGATGTTCCATGCGACGCTGATCCAGGGGTTCTGTTCGGGGCTTGTCGGAGGTGCTATGGGTGAAGGGAACGCATATTCCGGGTTCAAGCACTCGATTATCATGGTGGCGATTGCGTATGCAACGTTCACGTTACTTGGACTGGCGTGATACGGCTTGATTACTCATTTGTGTATTATATGGCTTGCCAAAAAGGGACCTGTTAATATTCGGGTCATTCGTCCATTCGTGAAATTCATGATAGAATCGGCAGAAGGGATCACGGATGGTACGAATAAGCAAATCGCATGAATATCATGGATATAGGGTGCCATCAGGTAACTTTGCTATTACTTACTCAACATTGTGTGGATATCCGCATATAAAACCACGAGATTACACGAGATCGAGACAGAAATCTTGTGAAGATGGCTGCGCCGCTGCTTCGCAGACTGTGCAATCTTGCGGTTTCTACCACGAGTTACTGAGCAGGTACTTTTGCTACTTTGTTGTTCGGTGAGCACTTTGATAGTTCCAACGTTTTCTGTGGTCGCTAACGGCAGTTCCCTCGCGCATGTAACAGAACGCGGGCGTATCTCTCAACTTTGTGACCTTGCGTTGGATCAGAGGAACTATAAAGACACGATGGCACAAAGATCGGAAACCGGAATCCATTAGAATCAGACTTTTTGAAGTGGATACCTGACGTCTCCGATGTGACAATCGATGAGTCGTTCACATATACGCCCACCCGGCTCACAACAACGCAACCGAGCTTATAATGTCCCCGTTGATTACAGTCTCTCTCGGATACACAACCAGTCCGGAGTCTGTGATTGTGTATGGTCGCATCGTCTCATCATGCTTCCCGCCGCGCATCTTCAGAATCTCAAGTGCCTTCACCCGATCCCCGGACGAACGAAACATGTGCAAACGGACGACGACCTCTGCAAGATACTCCTCCACATTGAACATTCCATTGGACTCTGCCCCCGGACATATCTCGCTTGAGAGAATCGTTGTGCAGTCGAGGTTCTCGAGGTTCTTGATCAATTCGAGTATCGCGAATCTGACCTGAAACTCGTTCTGAGCGATCTTGAGAGATGTTATCGAGTCGATGAATATACGCCTTGCACCGAGTTCGTTGACCAGCCGTTCGATCTGTGTACTCAAGGTTTCAATCATAACAGATCCTATGTCGACGTGCGCAGGCGAGGCACCGTCCTTGCGATCGGGGATATAATGCGCATAGGCAACCGGATCTGCCCGTATGATCCGCATCCGGTTCTCCTTAATCATCCGCTCGACATCCCATCCAAACTGCCACGCATTCCTGATCGTACGTGCAGGGCTCTCCTCAAGAGTGACAAATATCCCGGGTTCGCCATACTCAGCGACACCCCGGTACAAATACTGAAGACCAAACGTCGTCTTTCCGCAGCCCGGGCTGCCTGTGATCAGGATGACGTCCCCACTTGCGAAACCACCCCCGATCATCTCGTCGAGACCGGGAATGCCTGTTGCGATCCGATCTATCATGAAATATCATCTCTAAAGATTGCGATACCGCGTGCAGTGTTCTCAAGAAGTTTTGATGCAAGGTTCTGGTACTGCCATGCACCAAGCCCACAATCGGGTCCGGCATAGCGTATCAGATCCCCGAACTGCGCATAAGCGTGGTTGAGTCGCTTTGCAATGACATCCGGCGTCTCCATCGATGTTATGACCTCGTCCAGTCGCGCAGTCTCCTTCCACACGTTGATCTGGTATTTCTCGTTCAACTCGGCGGTCATGCCGAAGATGTCGGTTCGCGCAACACCGACACGCAGAAACGTATCGGACTGCATCAGATCGGTCTTATCGATCAGTTCAAGGTAATCAGGGTTTGCTGCGGATTCGACGCCGACTATGTTGATCGAATCGGATTCGCATGCGAGTGTGTAGTGAATAGGCGAATGCAGGTGTATCTGGGTATCGACACGGGACGACTTCGCTGAAAGATTGAGCGCATGGATGATCTCGTCATCATCAAACATGATCTCAGGATTGATCCCGATGCTCGGCTCATCGATTGAGATCACCGCTACATCGAACGATAACTTCGCATGCAACGCATTCTTCACAAACCGATCGACGCTTCTTGCAAGGAGATTAAGTATGTCCGTATATGCTGTGCTGCCAAACTGGTTCAGGTACAGCTCGATTGGTCCGGTGATGCAGACCCTGATCTTCAACCGCTCCCCGGTCTCCTTAAAGTAGTCCCTGGCAACCGGATCGATCGCTGATAGCTCGATTATCTCCGCGCAGGACTCTTTCACGAGAAATGGTTTATCGTCACATGTCGGATCGTTGATGCTCCGCAGGAATTGCTGGTTCATGTCCTGGAACTGCGGATACGTCGGAACCTCTACGCCGGAATCAATCTTCTGGCGCATGGCATCGCAGATGGTTGTGACCAGCTCGGGATCTGTGTACTGTTCGTCTGCGAATGCCTGTTCCACACGGTCTTTTGCCCCTTCCGGCAGTGGATAACTCCCGATCTCATCGAATACGATATCCATACTATCGTCTTATGCGATTACAGTGATGTAAATATATCGCATAATTTTAAGTACCCTGCCACGGATTCAGATTTATGAAGGAACAGACCGAAGTCCGTAATCTCAAAGAGGGCAGATATGTGATCATTGATGATGAAGTGTGCGTAATCAAGGGTATTTCAAAATCAAAGCCGGGAAAACACGGTTCCGCCAAAGCGCGGGTCGATACAATCGGACTATTTGATAAGCAGAAGCGATCACTGGTGCAACCCGTGTCAGCCAAGATATTCGTGCCGATCGTCGAGCGGAAGAGTGCACAGGTTCTCTCGGTCTCCGGCAACGTCGCTCAGCTGATGGATATGGCTGAGTACAGCACACTCGAACTCCCGATCCCTGAGGAGTATAAGGATCGCGTGGTTGAAGGAAGTGAGATTCAGTACATAACCGCACTCGGCAAGATGCGAATTGATATGCGCTGATGTTTAAGCGTTCAATCTTCGCGGACGCACACTCCGCTTACGAAGACGCTCACTTCGTGATATTCGGTGTTCCCTTCGACGCCACTTCCTCCTTCCGATATGGCAGCCGCGATGCGCCTGATGCCATACGGAAGGCGAGTTACAATTTTGAGACGTACAACGAGTTTTACGATATCGATCTCGCGGATCTGCAGATACACGATTCAGGCGACATTGATGTAGGTATCGAGTCGGGTCTTTGCGCTGATGATATGCTCTGCATGGTGAGAGACGCCACCGCGATGATTATTGCCGACTCAAAGATTCCGATCGCACTCGGCGGCGAGCACACGCTAAGTTGCGGCTGCATCAGAGCGTTCTGCGATGCGCCCCATTGTGACAGTGACAGTATCGGTGTAATCATCCTTGATGCGCATCTCGATCTACGCCCCGAGTATCTCGGGCTGAAACATTCGCATGCCTGTGTTTCAAGGAACGTAATCGACGATCTGACCGATAAATGCGCTCTCATCGGTGTGAGGAGCGGATCAGCCGGAGAGTACACGTATGCAAGGGAAAAAGGAATTCTCTACAACTCCGCAGACGATGTAAATGATTGTGGGATGGAATCCGTGATGCAGGGCGCAATCGATGCACTACACGATTGCGGCGCCACGAGAATCTACCTCTCAATCGACATCGATGTGATCGATCCCGGTTATGCACCTGGTGTTGGCAATCCCGAGCCGTTTGGGTTGAGCCCGCGGGATGTTCGCACCGCAATACGGATGGCTGCGCCGTATATGTGCGGTCTTGACATCGTCGAGGTCAATCCCGGATACGATCATTGCGAGAGTGCGATTATTGGCGCACGGCTGGTTCGGGAGTTTATTGCGGCGAAGAGTGTGTAGATGGGGTGCACGTGTTTATCTATACTCCACACCGCCACAACTTGAGATGTTCAATGATGAAAAACATAACCACAGAGACCACAGGGGAGATCTATTTCGTGTACTGGTGCTCCGGGCTTGCGATGACGTGACGTGCTGGTGTAAATGCGCGGATACGGATGATCAACGTGATCAAGATGGTTATACGGCGATTGCGGATCCGATCAAGGCTGCAATCAGTGCTTGCCTTATTTCATCAACGCCTCATAACACGGGATGCAGTACTGCCCACCGCGCAGCAGTCTGATTCGTGATTCCATCACAGGTTCGTTGCATCTGTCGCAGCATATCGATTCATGGATGTGCGCCATCGGTAGCACAATCGGGGCGACCTCCTCGATTACCAGAATCTCCTCTTCGGGGCTTCTTAGTATTTCCTCGCTTTTTCCGATGTGCAACCGCTTAAACTCATCTATCTCCTCCTGAGTTGCCCTCTTCTCCGCAACTCTGGCAAAGAGGTCACTATGACGAGGGTCTGTTATAACTGCCTCATTTTTGATAGAGATCCTCAACGACCTCTGGTTTTCTCGGTTCACAAATGTGTAAACGAATTTGCCAAAATCCTTGAAGATCAGGTTCCCTTTGGCGAATGTACACCCGGTCAATGCCTGGATCGCGTCCACACCACAGGAGTTGTTCTCGACGATTGCAACCAGTTCCTCGTCCTTTGCGGGTTTGCCCAGTTCCCTTAACATAACTTCGGAGACGCGTACTCCCATCGCAAGTCCGGGGCACTGATGTCCGTGAAACCTGATGGCAGTCTTTAACATGGATTCCGTGTCAATAGGAGTCATACTTTGCGGTGGTTACTGATACCATTTAAGGATTTTTATTGAGTGATTTGTCAGGTAGTTGCGATCATGTCCATACGGGATGAAATTATCTAGTTTGGAAGTAACAATAGTGACCGCTGACGCATGCAACGAGGGTGCATGGAATATGCTGAAACGAAAAATAGTGACACGTTCGTTCAGTCTCGTTACCTCCGATTCGATTCGCAGCTACAAAAAAAGAAAGACCCCTTTTTCAGGGGTGTTTAGGAATTTTACACTTTTGTAAGTCCAAATGACTGCAACAACACATGTGGATTGGCAGTACCGCTTGTAATCGTCTTCTTACTCCTAAGATCGTTCACTGTAATCTCAGCAGGCGCAAACATCGCACCATCGACCTTGAAGAAGTCGAAGCCAGCCGCCTTGAATGTGTCGTAGAACGGCTTTCCGTAGTCTCTGGACGTCTCCGACGGCACCTTCTTCACATAGTCGGTAAGTTCGTCGATATCAGGATAATCGACGGTGTAGTACGTCTTGCCGCAGTATATGATACAGTCGTTGGTTGAGCCCATACATTTGGTGTCATCTCCAACGATCGGCGAGATCGGGATTATGCCAAACCCGTGTTTGATCGATGTGATGTCGAATCCAAGATCATGCATCTTGTGTATCCCGGTCTCAACGATTCTCGCGGAGATCTGCACAGACCCTGCGATCGACGATGTTGGCGCAACCGCAATGTATACTTCTTTGGGATCGACGCCGCATTTTTCAGCGATCTTGTCTGCAACCTCTTCGGAGGGGAGTTCACCTGATTCTAGTACGATTACCGCTTTGTCTGAGGAATCCTTGTATCCGATCTCTTCGTAGAGTTCCTTCGGGTCCAGCGAGAGCGCACGTGCAGGACCTGAGCCCATAGCAAAGTATTTCCCGACGACGATTCTCCAGCCCGCATACTGAGATGCCATGCATGCGATGACAGGATCATCGATTGCGACCTGAATTCCGGCAACAGTGTGCTCATTTAACTGGTAGGGTATGTACTGCAGATCTGCGAGATCCGCAAGGCACAGCCTTGAGAGATACATGCCGGCACCATATCCGCCTGCTGCCTTTACACCGGCGTCAACAACGGTTGCGCCGTTCTTCAACTCTGAAACTTCGACATGCAGTTCTTCTGCGTTATCGACCATTTCATTGAATGCCCGGTATCCATATTTATTTACACTGACCATGGGATTCACCCGTGTCCATGGAGTTATTCTGTATGTTTATAAGATTTCGGGCAGTGGACGCGTTTCGCTCTGATAGTAGACACGGAGTCAGGACGAAATCGAGTTGGTCCACAGAGCTGGAATCATTGTGGCGCGGTTACCCCAAAATGTTTGGCCACTTATCCACACCTACAGCATAGAGCAGGGTTGCTAATCACAAATCCGCGCTCATCACAGGTCTCCATAAAATCAATCACAATGTTCTGCAGCGATGGCGCGATCTTCTGGTCTATGAGCATCTTGATCTCGCCGAGATCAATTACAACATCCACGTCGTCGTTGATCTCGTCCAGTTCAAGACCATATCTTACGCCATTGTCGTTCATCCCTGACACACATACTCGCAGACCGCAGTTCGTCTGCTTTGACCGGCTTTCTGCCGCAATGATAGTTTTTAGTTCCGCTGCTGCGGATTGGGTGATCATCACCATAGTCTCACCTTGGTCGTAAACGGGCCCGAAGGGATTTGAACCCTTGGCGAATGGGTTAAGAGCCCACCGCTCTGCCTGACTGAGCTACGAGCCCAACTGGGTGAGCTATGTGTTGTGCCATCCTGTTATAAAGTTTTGGTGTGCGGTTTCAAAGCTGTGTTTCGCAGCAGATGATCCGCGAGCACGATTGCAACCATTGCCTCGGCAACAGGAACGATTCGAGGAGGAATTGCAGGATCGTGCCTCCCTTTTATCGTAATCTCGGTCTCCTGCATCGTACGCAGATCAACGGTCTTCTGCGGCAGGGAAATGGATGGTGTTGGTTTCACTGCGATTCTGCAGACGATCGGTGCGCCTGTTGATAGCCCGCCAAGAATGCCACCGGCATTGTTCGTCTCCGAAACCACGACCTCCTCGCCGTTGGGGGATATTTCGAATGCATCGTTCATCTCGCTCCCTTTCATCCCCGCGCACCGAAAACCAACCCCAATCTCAACGCCTTTCACCGCACCTATGCCCATCAAGGCTTTTGCAAGATCTGCGTCCAGCTTGTCAAAGACCGGCTCTCCGATGCCGGCGGTGGCACCGGTCGCCACGATCTCGACTATGCCCCCGAGACTGTCCCCCTGCTCACGCACACTCCGTATCAGTTCGATCATCTGTTCAGCGGCATTCAGATCGGCACACCGCACCGGCGTTTTTTCGATGTTTTCCTTGATCAAAGCGGGCGTAATCTCACTTTCACGCGCCCGCACTCCACCGAGCGCAATTACATGCGCGAGCACATCGATTCCGTGCTCTGCAAGTACTTTCCTTGCGATTGCACCGGCGGCGACCCTCCCGATCGTCTCTCTTGCGGACGCACGCCCGCCGCCGCGGTGATCCCTGATCCCGTACTTGGCATCGTACGGGTAGTCTGCGTGCCCCGGGCGCGGCGTGTGCCTGAGTTTTTCGTACGGCAATGAATCGACATCTCTGTTCCGGACAATCATCGAGATGGGTGTTCCGGTCGTTCTCCCCTCAAATATGCCGGAGAGGATTGCGACCCGATCCTCCTCCTTGCGAGGCGTTGAGATGTCGCTCTGCCCGGGGCGGCGGCGGTCGAGTTCCTTCTGAACCTCAGCCTCACCAAGCGGCAGTCCCGGCGGGCAGCCATCGATCACGACGCCGACCGCGGCTCCATGGCTCTCGCCCCACGTTGTTACGCGAAATATCGTTCCGAATGTGTTTCCTGACATGTTCTGACTCCAGTCCCGGCAGCGGTGCCCCGCGGCGGATTGCGGGGTATTTCAAGATGAAGTATATAATTCCTGAAGACGTCCTAAAAGTTTCCCCATGGGTTTCGCTTTGTATTCTCAAGTTCGCCCCACGTAGAGCAGTTCATCAGAAAAACTCAACGAGCAGTAACCTGATGTGGATTCCTCCTCGATAAGATATCCCTGCGAAACCGGGTGCGATCACGCATGCGATCCCTGCACCAACAAGTACGGAGGTCTGATGCAAATATTTATATAGCATGTACGTCAATTCAAAGTACAATGTACGTAAGAAGTACATTGCAAAATAAAACAAGAGGAACCCATGACGAACAGATACACAGGACACGAAAAGAGTACGAGGTACTTAAATGAAAACAAAAAACATGCACATAGGCATGCTCAAATTGAAAGAACGGGTACGAGAACTGATTTACAACGAGAAATATGTCATCTCATGGCAACACATCCGGTCACGCCACCCGAATATCACCGAGAGTGACATCATAAACGGACTTAGATATGGATTATACAAACCGGATCACGAAATAGACGGACGATACCTGTCATGGTCTCGAATGAATTATCCGCCAAGACTTATCCGCATCGTATTCGAAGTTGATGAAACTGATGCCGGCAGTTTTGTGAGGGTGATAACAGCGTTTGATGAGGACTGATGCAAAAACGAAAAATATGAACCCAAAAAACAAAGACGTGCCGAAAGCGGCTGATATCCCAACCATAACAACCGAGATGGTGGAGGACACAAATATTGAAATCGCAAAAAGACGCGCAGGCAGACGCGGATCGCCCATGGAAGACATCGTTGATGCGACCTGCCCGGTATGTGGCTCCCGGTCAGTGAGTTTTGCGGATAATCTTGTATTTGAAGTGGTTTTGACTGGTGAACGAATCGTGATTCCAAATCTGACAGGGCTTCGATGCTCGAAATGTGGAGATTTTGCATTCGACTCCGATTCATCGAAGATCATCGATGAGCACACCAGAAACAAAACCGCTGGCGGATATGAGTGCAGGATCTCGACGGTTGGCGCAGGAAAACTCGGGATGTACTTTCCAAAAGATGTTCTCAGGGTAATGGGGATCGCAAAGAAAGGTAATGCGATTATAACGCCGCTCTCGAGAAGGAAGATGCTTGTGGAGTTGTATTGAGGGTACGTGTTTAGCTAACCCCATACCATCCAAGTAGTTCGCGCCGAGAACCGCGGTGCACGGCTCTCTGGCAATCGGCAGCACACACCGCCGATCTTATCCCCTAATCTTTCCCCCCACACTCTTTGCGCCATCAAAAATATCCTGCAGACTGATTCCCACAGTCACATCCCGAAGTTCTTTGGTCGCATCTCCAAGCCTCGGGGTAATTACCTGAAGATAGATCAGGTACTCTTCTGCATTCAATCTTCGTCTCAGTATCGTAAATGCCTTTTCCATGACTTCTGCACTTTTTCGATGGATATCGCTCCAGCTACACACGTATTTCAGCTACATCCAGGTTTAACACCATCTGATCGAATATATCTCACCTCCTCAGTCCGCTCTTTCCGCGCCAGGCAGAACCATCAGATGCTTGCCTCACGCGGATCCGTGATCTCTCCGGTGATCGCGCTCGCCGCAGCAGTCTCTACCGATGACAGATAGATCTCCGCATTGTTGTTCCCCATCCTGCCCTTGAAATTCCTGTTTTGAGTCGAGAGAACAGTCTCGCCATCGCCGAGCGCAACCGTTCGTCCGATGCAGAAACCGCATCCGGGCGCGCAGACCGCAGCCCCTGCCTCAACGAGCGTTGTTATGACGCCCTCAGCGATCGCCTGCAGAAGCACGCTTCTGCTCGCAGGGTACACGACGAGTCTCGTCCCGTCTGCCACCTTCTTCTGATTCAGGACGCGTGCCGCAATCCGCAGATCCTCGATTCTGCCGTTGGTGCATGAACCGATGCAGACCTGATCCAGCGGGAGCCCGGTGTAGGAACCAACAGGACTCACGTTGTCCACGCGATGCGGAGCTGCGATCTGCGGCTCGATGTCGTCTGCGGCAATCACGATCTCTGACGCATAATCCGCATCATCGTCGGGTGAAAGCGGCACATACTCATCTGATCTGCCGTAACGTGTAAGGAATTCGCGAGTCTTCTCGTCAGCGGCGCATAGTCCGCATTTGCCACCTGCTTCAATCGCCATGTTACTCATAACCGCCCTCGACTCAACGCTCATCTCAGAAACAGCACTCCCGAGAAACTCCATTGACATGTATGTTGCGCCGTCAGCGGTTATTTTGCCGCATAGATACAGAAAAGCGTCCTTGGAATAGACATGATCCGGCAATTCCCCTGTAATTTCGATTCTGTAGCTCGGTGGCACCTTCAGCCACGTCCTTCCGTAAGCCATGATCGCTGCCATGTCTGTTGAGCCCATGCCTGTTGCAAACGCACCGAGCGCGCCATGTGTGCATGTGTGACTATCAGCACCGATTATGACCTTGTACGGGGCTGCGTGTTTCTCGAGAACGATCTGGTGGCAGACGCCATCGCCGTTCTCATAGCAGTCAATCTCATTCTCACGTGCGAACGTTCGCATCATGATCTGGACGTTTGAGACCTGCTCGCTCGGAGACGGCGATGCGTGATCACAGATGGCGATTACCTTCTTGGAATCATGGACGGTTCGCGTCCCAAGTCCCCCCTCCATGAGCTCGATTGCGAGCGGTAGCGTGCCGTCGTGTGCAAATGCGAGATTTACGGGAACAGTGATCATATCGTTCGGTCGAACTTTGTTTCCGGTCTTGTCTGACAGGATTTTTTCTGCCATAGTTTGTGTGGTCATGTTTTATCTCCAGCGAAAATCATTATTACCTTACCCGTAACATAGATAAGTAATATCAAAACAATTGGAGGTAATCATGAAATTAAAACATAGTGTAGTAATTGCAATGATCACATCACTGATGCTGGTATCAGGATGCGTGCAGCAAGATGTAGCCAAGGTTGATAGTGATGGCGACGGCTGGAGCGACGAACAGGAATTGAAAGCCGGAACAGATTCGGAGAATAAAGACACTGATTCTGATGGGTACTGGGATCCACTGGACGAGAATCCACTTGACCCGGAGATACCGGTTCCAAAGGTGACGCCATCTCCGGCTGGGACTGTTCAACCAACAACACAGCTAACGCCAACACCCACACCCACAACGGTCTCAACCCCTGAGTTTGAGATCACCTCTCCAACCGATGGCAGTTCTATTCCCCGTCTCATCGATGTAAAGGGGCATGGCGGAGAGCCCGGTGCAGAGATCAGGATTCATGTATGCACAGACGAGGAGGGAGATCGTCTTCGCTTCAATGTCGGGTATTCGGACGATGATGGCAACTGGCAACTGGAAGATATCATGATCTGGGACGCAAAAGGATACCCAATGGGCGAAGAGGCAGTGCTTTATGCGGTGATGGCGGTTTCGGAGCCAGGGGGCATGCATATATATCGTTCCGAAAATGTAACAGTATTTTTCACATGAGAGGTATCATAGATGATAACAGAAAGCCTATTAGCCCCGGGGCATCGCGGCTGTGCAGGCTGCGGACCAGCGCTTGCAGCGAAGTTCGTACTCGAGGGCGCTGGCAAAGACAGTATCGTATGCGGTCCCACTGGCTGCCTCGAGGTCTTCACAACCCCCTACCCGGAATCGGCGTGGCGGGTTCCGTACATCCACTCGCTCTTTGAGAACCCGGCAGCAGTCGCATCAGGAATCGAGACAGCGCTCGATGCACTCGGTAAGAGCGACACAAATGTGATAGTCATCGCAGGCGATGGTGCAACCTTCGACATCGGGATACGCAGCATCTCGGGCGCATTCGAACGAGGGCACGACATCACATACATCTGCTATGACAATGAAGCGTACATGAATACGGGAATCCAGCGTAGTGGCGCAACGCCGTACGACGCAGCGACCACGACATCCCCTGCAGGCGATGCGTCATTCGGAAATCCCCGCCCAAAGAAGGACATGCCCGCAATCCTTGTGGCGCACGGCTCGCCGTATGTTGCGACCGCCTCGATCGCATACCCGAAGGATGTGATCAACAAGGTCAAGACAGCGACCGAAACGAAGGGTCCCACATATATCCAGATTCATGCGCCGTGCTGCACCGGCTGGTACTTCGAGAGCTCAGAGACGATCGAGGTCGGGAGACTCGCGGTCCAGACTGCACTCTACCCGGTCTTCGAGAGTGTGAATGGAGAGCTCGGGAAGGTGCACAAGATCAAGCAGAAACCTGTTGAGGATTATCTTCGTGTGCAGAGGCGGTTCAAGCACCTCTTCACAAAAGATAGTGGAAAGGATGAGATCGCGAAGATTCAGGAAATTGCTGATGCGAACGTCCGGAAATACGGGCTTGTCGGCTGAGGTGTATATGTGTATGTATATGTGTATGCGAGATGTGAAATTATGTAGATTGAGTTATGTAAGTTGGATTATACAAGTGAGATGATAAATTGACTATAGAACAAGGAGATTTTATCCGGATAAACTATACCGGACGATCCGATGACGGTACGGTCTTTGATACCACCGAAGAAGAGGTCGCAAAAGAGCACGAGATACACGATGAGAACGTCAAGTACGAATCGTACGTTATAATCGTTGGTGCGGGGCATGTCGTGGATGGTCTGGATGAGGATTTTGTCGGAAAGGAAGCTGGCTACCACGGAACAGTTGAGGTTCCGCCAGAGAAAGGTTACGGCGAACGCAAGACCGAGCTTTTAAAGATGTACCCGGTATCCAGTTTCGATGAAAAGCCAGTGAAGGGGATGCGAGCGGTAATCAACGGACAACAGGGCACAGTCGCAATGACTATCGGGCGCAGGGTGCGAGTTGACTTCAATTCCCCGATGGCCGGCAAAACCCTGACTTTTGAGTACACGATAGAGGATGTGATCGATGACGATACTCAAAAGATCAAATCCCTGCTGAACTCATACTTCAGAGTGGACTTTGATGTGGATATCGTCGATGACTCTGTTTCAATCCAGGCTCCGAGCAACCTGTGGCTGAACGAGTCCTGGCTGATCTCGAAACAGAGGATGGCATACGAAATCCTCAAGTGGACGGAAATTGAGAGTGTGAAGTTCTTCGAGACGTATAGGGATAAACCAGGGGATTCTAACGAAACGGAGTAACCATGAAAGTATGTGTAATGTGTGGGGGGTTGGGTACGAGGCTGCGTCCGTTAACTCTTGAGCGACCGAAGCCGATGATACCTCTTCTGAACAAGCCATCAGTCACGCATCTGATCGAACAGCTGAAGGCAGAGGGGTTTAAAGAGATCGTGTTGACGCTCGGTTATCTTGCCGAGATGATCGAGGATGCGGTAAATAAAATCGAAGGCGTTGATGTCACCTGCGTGTACGAAGAATCCGCACTCGGAACGGCAGGAGGCGTCAAGAATGCCAGAGCACAGATCGAAGATGACGTCTTCATGGTCGTTGGCGGCGATCATGTCCTTGATCTGCGGTTGGACGAGATATACCGGTTCCACAAGCAGAACGATGCGATGGTCACGATCGGATTGATCTGTATCGATGACCCTTCCGAATACGGGGTGTGCGACATGGATGCAAGAAACCGGATACACAGGTTCCTTGAAAAGCCAGGACCGGGTGAAGCGTTCAGTAACCTCATAAATACCGGTGTCTATGTATGCAATCCTGAGATCCTGGACTGGATTCCCGATGGAGAGATGTACGACTTTGCAAAGGACGTATTTCCTGCTTTGCTCAACGCAGGAGAGAAGATTGATGGTTTCCTGGTGCAGGGCAACTGGACCGACATAGGCAACCACGAGATGTACAGAACCGCATGCAAATGGAAACTCGATGGCATGACTGCTGGTGCTGGTACGTCCACAAACAAACAAGGATCAGCCGGTGCAGAAGCGAGGATTAAGGATCCTGTTGCGATCGGTGAGAACACGAAAATCGGCTCGTCCATGATCGTCGGACCTGTAATGATCGGTGAGAACACGACGATTGGCGATGAAGTCCTGATCGGTCCGCACACGACGATTGGATCCAATTGTGTAATTGAGGACGGTGTGCACATCTTAACATCCTACATATTCGACGATGTCCGCGTGGGTGCAGGCTCGCTCATATTCTCCTCCATTCTCGATAACGGTTCGCAGGTTTGCGAAAACTGTTCGCTTGAGACCGGGACTGTACTCGGTTCAAGATCTGTTGTTGAGGATGATGCAATTCTTTCTGGTGTTCGGATATGGCACGACAAAAGTATACCGCACGGAGCGCGTATAAAAGATAATATGATTGACCAATAGCATGATGTTTTTATACTATGAGTGCTGATTATACCATTGGGATGAGGTATGAAAGCGAACCAGTATATCCGTCAGGATAACTCAGCGCAGGTTGGTATCGGCACGTTGATTATATTCATATCAATGGTACTCGTTGCTGCGGTCGCATCAGCGCTCCTCATCAAGACGTCCGGTGTACTCCAGCAGAAGGCATCTCAGACCGGTCAGGAGACGACACGAGAGGTTGCCTCGAACCTTCGTGTCGACCGGATCATCGGGGAGCGGGATTATTATGTCTCGCTGAACCTGAACGATTCTGGCAGTTTCAGGAAGGATGACGGCACAAATCTAATAGAACGTAGTTATACCTCCCCTATCGGCGGTCACGTCGAGATTGAGAACCTAAACACAACCACAGCATTTCCAATAACCATCAACAGCAGCGATGCAGAAGAGTTTACCAATATGACGTATACGATCGCTACGGCGGAGGTGTACGAATACTATTTCACAAAACCTGGAACATACAAAGTGACCGGAACCGCAGACCCATCTATCAACATAACCGTGCAGCAGGACAATTATAACTACGGCTATATCTCCAAACTTCATCTCACAATGTCACTTGGTCCGGGAAGCGAGGATATCGATCTCTCGCAGTTGATCGTGTACCTGTCAGATGCGACACATACTGCAGATGTTAATTACCATCTGAAAAAACAGGAGGGTGTCTATATTGCGAACAACACTGCGACGTCGGAGTATTTTTCGATCAGCCCGATACGGATCAGGGATGACAGCACATTCGATGAGACCCAGCCGGCGCTGCGAACCGGAGATGTGATGGAAGTGACCGTTGATCTGCGGAAGGTCTTCAAGTATGATGGTGCATACCCTGACCCCTCCTACACAGGGCTTGCCACCAGAACATCCATAGACCTGCAGATCAGACCCGAAGCCGGATCGCTTGTGATACTGGAACTCACAACACCGGGGTCGTACTTCAACTCCAAGTATATACAGCTCCTGGTGTGAGCGTGTGTCAAACGTGTGTTTTTGCGCAGGAGCTTTCGCTTTATAGGGCGTAGATCGCCAGAAGAGTGCGTGTTTAGCTAACCACGATATTACACAGATTTCCACGAGAAGGACTACCATCTTCTTGTGTTAATCTCGTAAAATCTCGTGGTTCCTACAATTATGGTATTGAACATGTTCCGCAGATGCAGCGTCGGTTAACCGGGCAGGGTTGACCAAACCTTTATCCAACAACCAGCGCAAGAACAGACTCATGGGCTCGGATATTGGAGAGCTGTTCGAGAGACGCGAGGCTGAATTCACGCATCTGCGCGGGCAGACCGTTGCGATCGATGCGTACAACACGATCTATCAGTTTTTGAGCAGCATACGGCAACGAGATGGCACGCCACTCAAAGATTCGCACGGCAGGGTGACGTCGCACCTCTCAGGGCTGTTGTACCGGACAACGAACTTAATCGAGGCAGGGCTGAAACTGGTCTTCGTCTTTGACGGCGTTCCGCCGGACTTCAAGGCAGAAACAATCGCGAAGCGAAGAGAGGTGCGCAGGACCGCGGAAAGAGATTGGAAGGAAGCGCTCGCAACGGGAAGTGAAGACGCTTTCAAGTATGCGCAGGCGACATCACGGCTTGATTCGGAGATGGTTGCGGATGCGAAGCTGCTGCTGGAATCGATGGGGCTTCCGATCGTTCAGGCGGCAAGCGAGGGTGAGGCGCAGGCGGCATACATGGCGAGAAACGGTGATGTCGCATTCGCGGGATCGCAGGACTATGATTCGCTGCTATTCGGAGCGCCGTTGGTCATCAGGAATCTTGCGATAAGCGGAAGACGGAAACTGCCCCGGAAGAATATCTACGTGGAAGTGAAACCCGAGATAATCGAACTACAGACCGGGCTTGACAGTCTTGGGATCACGCGTGAGCAACTAATCGATATTGCGATACTCACCGGAACCGATTACGATTCCGGAATTTATGGAATCGGGGCAAAGAAGGCGTTGCAACTGGTGCGCAAACACGAAACAATCGAAACGATTCTCGCAGAACTGGGCGAGTCAATTGCGTATCTTCCGGAGATTAAGGAGTTCTTTATGAGCCCGGATGTCACTCCCAATTACGCCTTGAAATGGAAGAAACCGGATGAATCCAAGATGAGTGCGCTTCTCTGCGCTGAGCACGACTTTTCAGAGGCACGCGTCGCAAAAGCAATCGAGAGGCTTTCTTCAGCGTCCAGTTCGATAGGACAGAGCACGCTTGATATGTGGGGCTGAAGGGATGGGTATCTTCAGGATCCATTCCGAACTCTACGCGATCACGGTCTCGCTTCTGTTTGCGGACTTCGGCACCGGCATGATGATACCGATGATGCCGCTATACGTTACCGAATTACACTGCGGAATGAATCTTGATGTGGTGATCAAGTCGGCACTGGTATTCGCCGTCTTCGGGCTGTTCTCAGTCATATCCTATCCGGTGATGGGGCGATTCTCTGACAGAATCGACATGCGGAAGCCGTTTGTGCTCGCGGGGCTAATCGGCTTCACAGTACTAGCTCTTGCATCTGCGTGGGTTACAACATTCGAGCAGTTGCTGACAATCCGTGTCGCGCAGGGAATCATGGTCGGGGCGATGGCCCCCTCTGTTCTTGCGATGTTAACACACGTCTCAACATCAGACAATCGGGGCAAGTCGATGGGGATCTACTCATCGATCAGGGGCATCGGACCTGCTGCGGGATCTGCGGCTGGCGGTCTGATCGCCGGGTCATGGGGGTTCAATTGGGGTTTTTACGTCTGTGCGGCTCTGGGACTTGTGAGTATCATCTTCGTGAGCCTCTTTGTCAGGGAGACACGCGAGACACGTGGTGCCAGTGAAATGTATGACAACCACAAGACTGAGACTGGCGGAGGCAGCGGAGGCACGACCACAACCAACGCCCACAACCCGAACAGCGAGATTAAGCTGCTCGTGTATGCGGCATTCACAACGATGCTTGCGCTCATGATCGTTGCAACGATGCTTCCTGCGTACCAGTTGCATCTGGAGGCATCCGTGGGCGGGCTGGGAATCGCAATAGCCGCCCACCTTTCTGCACGCCTGATATTCCAGACTCCTCTGGGTATACTATCGGATCGGTTCGGCAGAAGGAACATGATTGTGTGCGGGCTCTTCACAACAGCGATCCTTCTTGTGGGGATGGCTCACGCACAGACCGCACTTCAACTCCCCATATTGATGTTTGCTGCGGGCATAACATCTGCCGCGATCACCATACCCGCGCTCGCATCCGGAGCCGATCTCGCAAGCCCGGGCATGGTCGGGCAGCAGATGAGTCTCTTTCCGATGGCGAGCGGCATCGGGATGGTGGTGGGACCGCTGCTTGCCGGATTCACAGCCACCTACCTCTGGTTTGCTGCGCCGTTCTACATCTGCGCCGGACTGATGGTCATGGTGGGAGTACGGATCATGATGGTGCTTGCGCCGTAGGCTGTGACGCAAACTCCCGGCAGGATAGCTCCCGACTACCACACTACCACACCTTGAGGTCGATGCTCTCGATTCTCACCCGATCACCCTCTGAGTGCACAATCACGCCCGAATGCACCTTCCGCATCATGCAGTGCTCTATCTGAAACCGCACGGTTTCGCCGACATCCTGGACTCTGCCGCGGACAACAACGCCGTTGCACTCCGCAATCACGCGTGCGAAGTGCGTGATAGGGCAGCCGAGAGGGGCGATATCTCATAATATTGTCGGTCGCTGTATGAACCGCTGAATCGAACGGACGCCAGGGAATGTGGATGTGTGGAAACGGGTTACGCTGATCCGCGATTCTGCAGGCGGGATACATCAAGTGAGGGCATGCCATCGAAGAGACATTACTCCGAAAATGTCCTGCCACTTTCATGTTTACCGGGGGTCTCGAAGGGTCATGGAGGTTTTATTTCAGTATCCTCCGTATAAAATCCATAAATTCACGAACACCGATGGCTGGATCATCGTTTATTTTGCTTTCCTGCACCCTATTTTGTGAACCATTGTGGAAGTGTTTGGGAAATGTGGAGACTTCTCTCCATTGGGGGTCCGGGAAATTGTCATGTCGGTAGATCTTCCCATTGACCTGCCCCCTCTCCCAGTGATATGAGAAACGACCTGGCACCTTCTTTGAAAACCAGATGTCCACTATCGAACCATCTCTTATGAACACCCTAAGCTTGTCATGATATATACTTGAGTCCCTTGTTATATCATTATATTCTATATCGACAATTCTCTTCAGCTTACCTAAATCTGCCACTGAACCTTCCCCATCGCTTTTAACAGTCCATCTCTTCTGGATTCCAGATAATCAAGTTCCATAAAGTCATCCATCATCTCTTCCTCGGTAATCATCCCCCTTTTCAACTTTTCATCCAGTTCGAAGATGGAGCTTATCCCATGTTTAGCACCGATTTTATATATCTTTGCCTCTACACTTATCAACTCCTTTTCCAAGAATGTTTTAAGGCTTTCCATCTCCAATCTCTCCCGACCCATGTTAAGAGCCCTTGCTACCTCTTCAATTATCTGCACGGGTTGTTGCACTTCCATCATTTTACATATTCCTGAATTTAACCGGACATAAGTCTTTTGTAAGGTTTTGTAATGGCTAATATGATCATGGACACAGAGAGACTGGTGCCAACACAGCATGATCGCCAACAGAAATTAACAAAATCTGTAATGGTTAGACGGATGTGCAACAACACGAAGAACACGAAAACAAGGCGACCATGCCCCATGGGACAACAATGTCCGCGTGTTCTTGATCAGATAGACCATTACAGAAATTAACAAAATCCCTCCCGGGTTTTTGTGGTTTGCGACTCCCTACCACACCTTGAGATCAATGCTCTCGATTCTCACCCGATCGCCCCACCCTCTGAAGGCGTTCTGTTGCATGAACGGACACTCCAGTGAGGACATTGATGGTCGAGGATGTGCGGCTGCTGGCGGTGCGGGTGTGACTAAACTATCATTATTAATAATTGTAATTCCATGGAACTGATCGGAAGGTTTAAGTATGATCGCTGAACGGTAAATTACCATCCATGATCATTCTGCCGATGGTTGCATGAGTATTCAAGGGTGCAGCACCGCTAAATTCTATGACAGAGTTGTCACATCGGCATCTCAATATATGGTCAGGGGATGCTGCAATCATGCAGATCATGCGCGAAGAGATTGTGGAGATATATAGGAGGTAATGAATATGGTAAACAGGAATATACTGTTGAGTGTATACTTCACACCGCCACAACTTGAGCTTTTTCAAATCTCTGAAACCGTAGTGTAAGCAAGGCGCTGAGTCCTTGTTTGTGGGTCATATCAGTTTGGTT
>Ga0209013_10000219_pt1 | contig 48801 bp, 29 predicted proteins | sample Cruoilmetagenom2_FD_187291 | JGI IMG/M metagenome (GOLD analysis project Ga0209013, IMG submission 187291) | Oil polluted marine microbial communities from Coal Oil Point, Santa Barbara, California, USA - Sample 2 (SPAdes) (version 2) | ecosystem: Environmental > Aquatic > Marine > Oil seeps ...
ATTGAGTTTGACTCAATAACACTATAATATGAGAAAATAAATTAGGCCTTAGTACTTTGAATTCTTTATAGTCACCACCCTGTTTAATTCTAAAATATGAAAGCATATCTTTTTTCAATAATTCTATGTCCTCATCTTTAAGATTAAAATATGAATTAGCAGAATTATCACAATAGGCACTTGGATTATTTTCTTTTAGTACAATGGATTTATTATTTTCAAATGACAGTCCGAGGAAATTATTTGGCAATCCAACGCATGTGTAAACTCCATCTATATATGCTTTAATATGATATTTAGTATTAGCACCCTTAGTGTCTTTAATCAATTGCAAGTAAAGATCATTTGATTCCGAATCTGGTGTTGAAAATCTACTGGGAAAAATCATTGAAAATGTTTTGGTCTTAGAACCATCGTATTCGAATAATTTCACTGTTTTAATTTCTATATCTGCCTGCTTTTTACCTTCCGATTTTATAAACGTATAAAGATAATCGTCAGCAAATTGAAATTGACCTGATACATCAAAGTTATATAATTCGATAATGTCACCTGGATTTTTATAGTAATACTTAATTAGAATCCTAGTAACTAAGACGGAATCTCTGTTAAATTTCTCTGTATATACTTCCCATGTTTTTGTATTACCCTCAGTACCTTTAATAAAAAATATATATTTCATTTTACCTTTCCCAACCTCAACTTGCTTTTTCTGGGTGTACGTTAAGCCTAATTTTATGAAACTTCTTCTGATATCTAAATGATGCCTTTTTATTAAAGATTGAACTAATGCAGAGTCTGACATTTGTGCCTGTGATACGTTAATAAGCATGAAAGCGCTTAAAACTACGAGGAAAGATTTCATTGAATTAATTTTAAAAGTTCATAAGATACAAATATATGTAATTTAACAGATTAGCAATAATGAAAATATTTACAGCGTTTTTTAAATAATGTTTCTGCAAAGAACAGGAGAATATGTTTACATGGACTGTAGCAATGGTAGGTATTGACTGACGACAGAATCAAAAGCAACTCGGTAATTTTCTTCAATTGGTTTTGACGGAGGAGATTCAACTTTTAAAGGGTTTATGGCCTTTCCGTTTCTGTAAAACCGGAAATCAAGATGTGGTCCGGTTGCTAAACCGGTGCTCCCCACATAACCGATCAGGTCGCCCTGATGTACATGTTGTCCTACTTTGATTCCTTTGGCAAATCCTTTCAAATGCATATAAGTAGTTGAATAGGTGCCGTTATGTTTGATTTTTATATAATTTCCTCCGCCGTTTTTCTGATAACCCTTTTTAACAACTACCCCGTCACCTACTGTATGAACAGGTGTTCCGGCCGGTGCCGCATAATCAACACCGTGGTGGGGCCTTCTGATCTTTAAAACAGGGTGCATGCGGCTGTTGGAAAACCCCGAACTGATACGCGAGTAACGTAAAGGTGCCTTTAAGAATGTTCGTTGCAGGCTGTTTCCTGCCGTATCGAAGTAATCCCCTTTTCCATTTTGCTCAAAATAAAAAGCGAAAAGATCCTCACCCCCGTGATTAAAGCTGGCGGCCAACACTTTCCCAAGACCTGTATATTGATCATCTACGTAAAATGTTTCGTACAAGGCCTTGTAGCTGTCACCCTTCTGAAGACCAAAGAAATCGATGGTCCAGGCATATATTTCCGATAACTCATTGGCAAGGTTTGGGTCTGCCTGGTATTCAACCAACGCATTCCATAATGATGTTTGTATATTACCTTTGGTGGTTTCTATTCTTGTTACCACTTCCTTTTTACCGCGAACTGCGTAAACACTGTCGGTCAGGTGATACAAAACATAGGATGAAGGTGTTATGTCGTACGCAAAATACAATGCCCTGGAAATGGAATCGGTAGTGTAAAAAATATGGTAGGTGTTCCCGTATTTAATATGCCTTACGTCAAATGTATCTTTTGTGTAACGCGCAATGTAATCGATAACGGTATAATCGACCCCGTTTCGTAACAGGATATCAGCTAAAAATTCGTTGCGCTTTACCTTATCCTGTCTGACAGCAAGCGAATCCACATTAATGCCGTACATCAGTTCGGGCATATAATATTCAATTGCTGAGTCGAGCTGTTTATCCTGATCACTCCGGTTATTGCAGGAGCCAAAAAATAAAACAGCCACCACCAGATATATGCCAACTACACTTATTTTCTCCATATTTATAATAAAATTCGGGGGCAAAGATACATTTAAATAATTGTGCTAACCCTTGCAAAGAAAAGAGTCTGATCAATATTTTTCTGTACGCGGCTACGTTCTTTTTTCGGCATACTGGCGGCCTGCCCTGAGTGCTTTCAGGTTCAGTTTAACTATGTCTTCTCCTTTTTTTGAAAAGACACTTTTAATGGCGTCTGTAAATGACTCATACTGAATGCCTAGATAAGGTGACGCAGCTCCGAGGACTACAATGTTAGCCGCCTTTACCGACCCCTGTTCTTTTGCTATTTTGTCGGCATCAATAGTCACATAATGGGGTAATTTCCATATTTCATGCAGTATTTCTTCCAGGTCAGGGTAGTCGGAAATATTATTAAACGGGTTCATGCTGGAAACCAACCAGCCATTCCCTTTATCGAGCATATTTACATACCTTAACGACTCCATGGGTTCCACAGAAATGATCATGTCTGCCTTGCCCTCAGGGATCAGGTCGGACGCAATGCTTTTAGAAGAGATTCTTAAGTGCGATTGCACATCTCCACCCCTCTGGCTCATGCCATGAACTTCGGATTGTTTTAATTGAAGTCCTTCGGAAAGGGCTGCTACACCAATAATTGTTGCAATGGTTAATATACCCTGGCCACCAACACCGGCCAATATAATATCTTTCTTCATGTTTTTATCATTCATTTGCATAAACCGAATAATCCGTATGTCTTACGCCTTTGCGGCTGCTTTCTTTTTTTCTATTGCTTTTAGTTTCATCCTTCTGGCAAGTGTCTGCACACATTCGCGCCGGGCAATAACTACCGAAACCCCTTTATATTCCAACTCTTCTTTGAGTACCTGTACATTTTCATCGTGCAGTCTTCTCAAAGGTTTTATTATTCTGATATGTTCTTCTTCTACACCCACACCCCGGCAGATGTCTTCTACCTTGCCATAAGCTGCCGAATCCTGTCCGCCTGTCATACCCGTTGTGGCATTATCGTTAATTAACACGGTAATCGAAGCTTTTCGGTTAACAGCATCCAGCAACCCCGTTATCCCTGAATGGGTAAAAGTTGAGTCACCAATAGCTGCTACGGCAGGAATCAGTCCCGCCTCGGAAGCACCAATAGCCATAGTTATGGAAGCTCCCATATCGACACAACTGTTAATGGCTTGCAACGGAGGCAAAGCACTTAAGGTGTAACACCCTATATCCGAAAGCACACGACCCGGTGAATAAGATTTCATAGCTTCGTTCAAAGCGGCAAACGAATCCCAGTGTCCACAGCCGTCACATAGTTTCGGGGGCCTGCCTTTAACTACATTCGCAGGGTCAAATCCTTCGGCGACACCCATTCCTAATGCCTTGGCCACAATATTGGGGTTCAGTTCTCCGGCACGCGGTACACTGCCCTCCATTCTTCCCTTTATTTTTTTACCAAGATTTAAATACCCCCTTAAAAGTTCTTCAAGTATCGGATACCCTTCTTCCAGTACCAAAATTTCATCTACGCTGTCATATAACTTTTGAAGCATTTTTTTTGGAACCGGATACTGGCCTATTTTTAATACGGGATAAGGGACCTTTCCATCTTCGTAGTTTTCAATTAAATAATTGTACGCAATCCCGCAGGCAATAATCCCCAGTGATTTGTCATTCCCTTCAATATATTTATTGAAACCGGATGTAATGGCATCTTCCTCAAGTGCATCCTGTTTTGCCAACAGCGTATTGTATTGTTTCCGGGCAATATATGGAAGCAGCACAAACTGACGCAGATCGGAAGGAAGTTTGAGTTCGTTCTCAGTGGCTGATTCAGTACGCAGCACCCCTGATCTTGAATGAGCAAGGCGTGTAGTGATCCGGAGTAATACGGGAACGCCATACTTTTCTGATAATACAAAGGCATACCTTGCCATGTCATAAGCTTCCTGTTGATTGGAAGGTTCTAGAATAGGCACATAAGCAAACCGGCCGTAAAATCTAGAGTCCTGCTCGTTTTGAGACGAGTGCATGGACGGGTCATCGGCAGACAGAACAACCAGACCGCCATTGGCACCGGTAATAGCAGAATTAATAAACGCATCAGCAGCTACATTAAGACCAACATGTTTCATGCATACCAATGATTTTTTCCCGGCATACGACATACCAATAGCCGTTTCCATGGCCGTTTTTTCATTAGTCGACCATTTCGACTTTACATCACGCTCTCTGGCCTCGGCAGATGCCTGAATATATTCTGTAATTTCCGTTGACGGCGTTCCCGGATAAGCATAAACTCCTGATATACCAGCATCAATAGCGCCCTGGGCAATAGCTTCGTCACCCAATAACAACAATTTCTTCATCCGTTTATATTATTTATGATTTACTCGTTTTAAAAGACGTTACAAAATTACCAAAATTCACTACTCCGGATCAGTAAATTTTGAATCTATAATGAATATAAATTGATTTGGTTAATTTTGCCGCTCAATAAAGAATATGAATTTACTGGCACACGCACACCTTTCCGGAAACGATCCTAATATTCTTTTGGGTAACTTTATTGCTGATGCTGTGAAGGGTAATAAAATACTTGATTACAAAAGAGAAATCCAATCCGGCATTTTTCTGCATCGTAAAATTGATGCGTTTACCGACAGTCACCCTGTTGTAAAGCAAAGTATCGTCAGGGTACGACCCGATTTTGGCAGATTTGCGGGAATTGTTGTGGACATATATTACGATCATTTTCTCGCCCGCAACTGGCCTACTTATGATGATCGGGAACTGCCGGTTTTTGCTGCACATGTATATGGTATTCTGGCCCGAAACCTGTTTATCCTTCCCCACCGTACGAAAAGACTTTTGCCTTTCCTGATTGCGCAAAACTGGCTCACGGCGTATGCTAATTTCAGAGGGCTGCAACAGGTTTTTTACGGAATGGACCGGAAGACTGGAAGAATATCGGGTATGGATAAAGCCGTTGATGTGCTCAAAACGAACTATGACGGTTTGTTTGCCGATTTTACTCTTTTTTATCCTGAACTTGTGAATTATTCAAAAACTCAACTGGAAAAATTATTGTGAATTCTAGTAATACAAAGTGATTACCAGCTTCCTGGAACCTCCGTGATCTCTGAATTCACACAAATAAATACTTTGCCATGTTCCAAGGTTCATTCTGTGATTAGTAACAGGCACGGTTAACGACTGTCCGAAAACAGATGATTTGAAATGGGCAGGCATGTCGTCGGGACCTTCCATCGTATGGACATAAAACGGGGCTCCTTCGGGAGCTATTTCGTTTAGAAGGGTTTCCATATCTGTTCTTACATCCGGGTCGGCGTTTTCATTGATCATCAAGCCTGCCGAAGTATGTTTGACAAAGATATGCAACAAGCCTTTTTCAGGCAGTTCGCTGAATGCCTCGACAATATAACGGTCGATAATATGAAACCCTTTTCGAAAAGAGGGTAGTATGATTTCCTTTTGTACGATCATATACAGCTAAATTAAAAAAAGCCCCGCAATGCAGAGCTTTTTTCCTAATGTTCTTTTAGTTTATTTAATACCTACCATTTGTTCAAGCATGTCGGTAGTAATTGATTTCGGCCTTTCAATAGGATAGCCAAGTGCTCTGTCCCAGACAATATTTGCCAGGACGCCTAATGCCCTACCTATAGAAAACAATACGGTATAATAATCGTACTGTGTTACACCGTAATACCACTGAACCACTCCCGATTGTGCGTCCACATTGGGCCACGGGTTTTTAGCTTTGCCTTGTTCTTTAAGTATCGGCGGAACAACTTTGTAAAGTATATCAACGTATTTAAACAGTTCATCGTCGGGTAAATGAGTCAAACAGAAATCACGCTGTATCTGGTATCTCGGGTCGGTTTTGCGTAATACGGCATGACCATATCCCGGAACAACCTGACCACCGTTCAAGGTATCCCATACAAATTTCTCCATCTCTTTTTCACTGGGCACTTTGCCTCCCATATTCGTTCTCAAAGCCTGAATCCAGCGCAAAACCTCCTGATTTGCCAAACCATGTAACGGGCCGGCCAAGCCGTTAATCATGCCTGAGATAGCATAATACACGTCTGACAGCGAACTGGCAATCAAATGCCCGGTGTGCGCACTTACGTTACCGCTTTCATGGTCGGCATGAATGATGAAATACATCCTCGAAACGTCATCGTAAGGTTCATCTTTACCCATCATATGCGCAAAGTTTCCACCAAAGTCCATTGTTGGATCATGGTAAACATTACTCTCGCCCCTATACAGCTTGTTATAAATGTATGCTCCGATAACAGGCATTTTCGATACCAGATTAAGTGCGTCTTCATACGTTGGTTTCCAGTAATCCTTTTTGTCCATCCCCCTCTGGTACTTTATATTAAAGATGGACTCCCTTTGCATCGACATCACAGCAGCTGAAAGGATGGCCATCGGGTGGCTGTGATTTGGAAATGCATCAATAACCTCATATACGTATTTTGGCAACTGGCGCCTGTTCACACTTGTATAAATCAGATCGTCTACTTCTTCCATAGTTGGAATTTCTCCTGTGAGAAGCAGATAAAACAGACCTTCCACATACGGCATTTCTCTTCCAGCCGGTTTGGGTAACTTTTCAAATACTTCGGGAAGTGTGTATCCCCTGTATCTGATACCTTCGTACGGATCAAGATACGAAATGTCCGTTACCAGACTCTTGATTCCTCTCATACCGCCGATAACCTGCTGAACGGTTACTTCATTAATAACTTTTTCCCCATGTTCTTGCAGAAGCGTTTTAACCCGCGGGCGATAAGCTTCTATCTTTTCTTCCAATTTTTCCTTTAACGCTTTCATTTTATTCTGTTTTATGATAGCCTTGACTTTAATCTCTCGTCAAGAGCAGATAAAAAGTCTTCGGTATGTAAATAATGTTCCGGTTTAAGGTCTCTACCATGGATGAGCAATGCCAGGTCTTTCGTCATTTTTCCCGATTCAACTGTTTGAACGCAAACATCTTCGAGTGTATGGGCAAAGTCCGTTAATTTCTGATTTCCATCAAGATGTCCGCGATGAGCTAACCCTCTGGTCCAGGCAAAAATAGATGCGATGGGATTTGTTGATGTCGGGTTACCTTTCTGATGTTCGCGGTAGTGCCTTGTCACGGTACCATGAGCCGCTTCGGCTTCCATTGTTTTTCCATCGGGGGCCATAAGAACTGAAGTCATTAAACCAAGCGACCCAAATCCCTGAGCTAATGTATCCGACTGGACATCGCCATCGTAATTTTTACATGCCCAAACAAATCCGCCTTCCCATTTTAATGCAGCAGCAACCATATCATCAATCAAGCGATGTTCGTAATGGATTCCTGCAGTTTCAAACTTATCTTTATAATTTTCATCAAAAATTTCCTGGAAAATATCTTTAAATCTTCCATCATATTTTTTAAGTATGGTGTTTTTTGTTGACATATACAACGGCCATTCTTTTTCAAGTGCCATATTAAAACACGAATGGGCAAACCCTTTGATAGATTCATCGGTATTGTACATGGCCATTGCTACTCCATCGCCATCAAAATTATGCACGTCATAAGTCTGTGGCTTACCTCCACCATCAGGAGTAAACGTGATGGTTAATTTTCCTCTCCCTTTGGTTAAAAAGTCCGTTGCACGATACTGGTCGCCATAAGCATGACGGCCTATGACAATGGGTTTTTTCCATCCCGGAACAAGGCGGGGAACATTCTTAATAAGAATCGGTTCACGGAATACTGTACCCCCTAAAATATTTCTGATCGTACCATTTGGTGATTTCCACATATGTTTCAGGTCAAACTCCTCTACCCTGTTCTCGTCAGGTGTAATTGTAGCGCATTTAATCCCCACATTATATTTTTGAATAGCATGGGCAGCATCTATGGTTATCTGGTCATCTGCTTCATCCCTCTTTTCAATACCCAGGTCATAATATTTAATATCAATGTCCAGGTAAGGAAGGATAAGTTTATCTTTAATCATCGCCCAGATAACCCGGGTCATTTCGTCTCCGTCCAGTTCCACAACCGGATTTGCTACATGAATTTTTTCCATACGCTAAGAATCTTCTTTATTAATTTTGATAGTCAATTATTTAATTAGGAGCGCAAAGTTACAAAATATAGCTGTGTTTTCTAAGGATTTAAGCAACACATTTAACTATTTCTATATGTTTTTTTACACTTTCCGTCAAATTGTAAAACACAAACGGTTTATCACCCCATTTACCGACTAAATACCACCGCTCGCCGATTTATTATTTACAGCAGAGCACCCCTTCCATATCTTTGCTTCATAATTGTTTTTTTAAAACATAAATCTTTAAAACATGGAAAAATCAAAAAGACTGCACCGATCGAATACCGATAAAGTTATCGGGGGTGTTTCAGGAGGCTTAGCAAATTATCTTGGGGTTGACCCAGTGTTGATCAGGGTTGCTTTTGTGTTACTCACTTTATTTGGAGGCGGAGGTGTCCTCATTTATATCGTTATGTGGATAGCTATTCCGGCAGAAACAATCGATTATCAAGCTGCCTTCAGTAATAATCCAGACCCGGTTGCAGATGCCGACACAGAAATAATTCCTGCAAAAAACAACCAGTCAAATACGGCACTTTTTGCAGGAGTTCTGTTAATTATTGCCGGCCTATTGTTTCTGGCCGACCGTTTAATGCCTTTTTATAACCTGATAGATTTCTGGCCCGTTATTTTAATAGTTGCCGGAGTTCTGGTTATTAAACCTGACCTTTTTAAAACAGTTCCTGTTAAAGATGATGATACATCATCAGACAATGCAGGATCGACAAACATTGTAGAACCTAAAAACATAGAATCATGAAATTCAGAAACATTTTTTGGGGAATCATCCTCATACTGATAGGCGTACTGTTTATTTTACAAAATCTTAACATTATCGATTTCAGATGGGTAAGCCTGTGGCGTCTGTGGCCGATATTCCTGATTCTTTGGGGCGTTTCTATACTTCCGGCAAATAAATGGATTAAAACATCACTCGTGGTTATTGTACTGGCAGGATCCGTGTACTTTATGCTGAACAGTACGGTTGAATGGAGAAACCACTACCCGAATATTCATATAGGAAGAGATTATGATGACTACGACGATGACGAATTTTATGACGATGAGGGACAGGCTGATCAGCATTTCAACATACCTTACGAAGATAGCGTGGCAACTGCGTCTCTGAGTTTTGATGCTGCTGCAGGTTCTTTTTACATCAATGACACGTCGGACGACCTGCTTGCCTTTTCTAAGAAAGGCCGCCAGGGAACATATACTTATTATGTGAAGCGCTCTGATAATAATGCCAACATATCTATTGAACGGGAGGGCCAGGAGTTGTTCCTTAACAATAAAGATGGACACCACGAAGTAGACATCTCTTTAAATAAAGCTCCTGAATGGAATATGAATTTTGATATAGGAGCCGCTAAAGTCATGTTTGATTTTTCGCACTTTAAGGTGAGGAAGTTGGACCTCGATGGTGGTGCAGCCTCCATTAAAATAAAATTGGGCGACAACCTGCCAACGTCACACGTAAACATTGATGCCGGGGCTTCCGAGATTGTTTTAAAAGTACCGCAGAGTTCGGGGTGCGACCTTAATTTAACGGCTGTTTTTTCAGGAAAAACCATTTCAGGCTTTGAAAAAGTGGACAACGGACATTACAGAACCAGCAATTTTGAAGAAGCAGACAATAAAATTTACATAACAGTTGACGCGGCCGTTTCCAGTTATAAAATCACCAGGTATTAACCTGTCTCTATATACGCTCTTATTCTCAAATTAAGCCACGCCAGTTCGTGGCTTTTTTTTGCTAAAAGCGGATTATTTTAGTGGAAAACGATTCTTTACCGGTAATCAACCTGATAAAATAAAGACCCGTGGGTGTTGCGCATCTGTTCAGGTCGGAGCCGTCCCAGTTTATTTCGAACACGCTGTTTTTTGCTGAATTATTATCCATCTCTTTCATAAAAACAAGCTTGCCAAACTGATTAAATATTTGCAAGGTAGCTGACGCTGCTTCCTGCAATTGAACCTGAATAGTAATATCTTTCTCAAACGGATTGGGATATACCTTTATCTTTCTCCTGCTGCCATGCACATCAACCGACTCTTCAATTCCCACAGTGTTCTCATAAAGCCCGAAGAAATCAATAATGAAGTTTAAATAAGCAACACTTGTATAGGAAGTGTCTGTTTCGGCAAGTGCTCCGTACTCAATAATTGACGCAATCGTTTTATAATCATCGGTTTTATTAGCCACCACACAGGACGAATCGTTTTCTCTGAATAGCAACACGTTAAAGGTACTATCGCGGGGCGTAAAATAAAAATCATTGTAAGGCCTGCTGCTGACATATGCAAACTTCTTTTGCCCGATCGTATCGTTTGGCGGGCTATAGACCGTGTCAATTAAAAACATGACAAAATCTTCCGAAATATCCACATTAAACTTGCTATGAACCGGCGTTTGCTCCTGTTTCCATGTTACACGGCCTTCCATGTATAAGTTGCCACCTTCATCTAAATAGTCTGACAAAAGCTGCCCTTCCGAGTAAGTTAACTCATGGTGTGCAAATATCGAACCTAAAAGAACGAATACCGACTTATACTGTGACAAATGATCCGGCATCCACGAGACACTAACATAACTCGTGTTTGTGGCTTCCAGGTCATCCCGGAATTTCCATGAAGACAGGTGGTTTGGGTCCAGATCAACCAATAAAACAGGAGTCCTCCCTATTTGCAAATCGATTGTGTCACTACTAATAATAGATCCTTCGTGGTAAAACCTGAGCCAGCAGGGTATTTTAGTTCCCGGGGTTACCCAGGGGCTTACCTTCAGTTTGTAATCAATAATCACATCGTTATTAGGTGACAAGTGATCGATAACCTGACTGTCAGAACCAACTATTTCTAATGAATCGCTTTCAAAAGCAATGCTTACTTCCACGTTGTCAGCCACTGCATGCCCCGAATTCGATATCCGGAAATCTACCTGATTTGTTAACCCCGGCTCAATCCAGTTGTGGCCATTGCTCTCCACTTCGGTGGTAATAAAATTCGGAGCATTTGTCATCAGCCATGAATCCAACTTCCAGCTTTTGTTACCTCCGGTTATCAAATTTATCATTTTGACTGTGTGCTGGTCAGGTGTATTCATTGCTATTTTTATAACGAGCGAGCTATCCACTATTTTTGTTTCTCCGGGCGCCAGAGAGCCTATTTCTTCATCTGTTTGAATAATTGTAATGTGTTCATCCTCCACCGTATAGTTCAGAAGAACATTTTCAATGCTGTTGGCAGAAATATTTTTAATTATGGCTTTTATACCTGCAGTCTCACCAAAATCAATGATGTTGTCATTTCCTGAGCTAATCTCATAGGTAACAATAGGCCCCGATGAAAGTTGTAACTCTTTAATTTCCGATATATTCCTGGCATCAGTAGCTGCCACATGTATTTGATACATATGCTCATCGTTCAATGCTGATACTTCCAGCAATCCATCGGGAGAAACAGACACATTTTCGGCATCAACAACCAGCGGTGAATAACGAAAGCTTCTTCCAGGCAATCCGAAAACAGGTATTTCTGTATGATTCATCAGATAATTAAAACCGTCTCCTAAAGAAACTCCCGAAGACCAAAGCGCTCCATCGGGGACCCCCATTTCATCAAAATAAGTAACGAAATCGCCTGATGGGAATATTTTTAACGCAAACACGAGGTTTACAATATCCGGGCTATATACAGGTGTTGCCTGCCATTTAATCAAAAAATAATCGTCTGCTGACTGGTATGTCACCTTATGTCCAAAATCAGACTTCAACTCCAGGTCGCATAAAAAAGGTGCAATCATTTTATTATTTTGCAACATTGTTGACTCGCCCATAAAGTAAGGATACGGTAAGTCGGTCTTTTCAAACGTCACGAAACCATCAACATGAACTGTTATCCGGTTCATTGTATCACCGTAAAAAGGAAAGGAGAAGGGTAAATCAAAACGTACGAAAGCCGTATCACTATTTGAGAACTCAATTTCTTCTCCTTCTGTTTCCGGGAGCTCTTCCTCTGAGTTAAGAAGTTTGTACTCTTTTATAACCGACCACTTATAAGGCGGGTTGCCCCCTTCGGCCTGTAATTGCACACTGTAAGGTATTTCCGGCTCAACTACAGGTAACTCATCGGTTACTATCCTAACCTTATTGAACTGAAGTTGTCCGACAAGGGATAGCGACGTGACACTATTATTATTTATATCCAGTGGCGAAACGGAACAAACAATTTCATCATCATGTGTATAATCCACTATACTAAAAAACAAGATCTGACCTTCTCCTGCCTTTTTTGTGTCTCTTTCGATTATCTGGACAAAATACCTGGCCCATGCGCCCGGGCTCACGTATGTAAGCAAAGGAGTAATATCCAACTCCAATTCCAGTTCGTCACCGTTGAGCAGTGTATCCGATCCCTGCAATACCTTGTTGCCTCCCTGAAAATTAATAATAGGAAAGTCAATTGTATGCCGGGCATAGTTCAAAGCTGTGTCGGAAGAAATACCGGCAATAATTTTTAATTTGTTACGGGAATTATGTTTCAATTTTAATTTTAACCCCAACACTGGCTGGTAATCCGGCTTGACTTTTAGCACGTTTACCGACTGATTCCAGATACCACCCTCTTCGTACTTGTAAGCAAATGCGTTATACATGGCATAGCAAAATCCCGAGTCGGCCCAATTATCGCCGTGGCTGTTCACAAACAAAACCCCTCCGATCTCCCAGTCTTTCATATCAACAACCTCATCGTTGTTGATGTCTATATCATTTGTGTACTTCCCGTCGTTGTTATAATCGTACCTTATTGAATCGTTATATCCAACAATAGTCAGGGCATGCGTAGCCGGAGCGTGCCACTCTGTAATAACAGGTTTACCGGCTTCAGGACTGTCTCCGGGCAAAAAAGTATAATCCCAGGCACTGTAAGAATAAAAGCTGGCAACTCCTCCGTAAACATCACCTTCCAGGTGATCATACAACCAGTATTTTAACGTGTTGACGCCTTCGATCGTACCAACGTCAATATAATATATTTCATCTATTCTGTTCCGCATCGAGTTGCGATATGCTCCATATCCTGACATCCACCTTTCATTTCCCCCCTTATAAAAACCGCCATAATCTTCAACAGAAGGATTGCCTACCTTTTTCAGGATTTCGAAACTATGAAAGTAGCTCACACCATACCACCCGTCACCACCATTCATAAAATTCCAGGTAAATTGTGGGGTGTATTGATTAGCTTCCCCATTTGCCGGCACACCCCTTGCCCGGTCAATTTCATATGTAAAATTATAAGCTACTCCGGAAGACTGGCCGCAGTTTGCATAATACTCTTGCGAAAATACCGGCCTAAGAAACGGATGTTCCGCATTATTGACAACAGCCGGCAGATCCCTGCCCATTCTTCCCTTGTATTGTTCAGGAAGTATTAATTCAGGTATTCTTAATGCTAAAATTGAATCCTGTCTGGTCAAAGAAATCTGTTGTTCCCGGCTAACATCGCTCCCGGGCATGCTTATAGATTGCTGCGACAGCGACTGCCTGATAAATCCAACCATCAGAAAAAGCAACAGCGTAAGGGTTACGATTCTCTTCATATAATAAATGACGTACAATAGTTTATAAAATTACAAATTATATCATTTCTCATGAAATAATCGGTCAAACGTCATGCTATCAAGTCACATTTTTAATTACTTTGCATGCAACTTTACAAGAATCGGAATCATATGAATACGAGGCAACCTATTTTCAACATTTTCCTTTTGTTTATCCTATTGTTTCCTTTTATCTTAAATGCACAGGAAGCAACTGTAAGAGGGTTTATATACGAAGAGGAATCAGGAGAACCGGCCATATTCTCCAATGTCTATCTAAAAGGAACCACATACGGTGCATCTACTGATAACAACGGTTATTATTTAATCTCCAGGATACCTCCCGGAGAGTATTTACTTATAGTAACCTATCTCGGTTTCGACACAGTACAGATGCCCGTTACGCTGCAACCATCCGGGATCATTAATAAAAATTTCAGCCTGAAAGAATCGTCAGTAAAGCTGGAAACTGTTGAGATCAATGCCGAACGGATTGAAGCACGTACCGAAACAAAAACATCGGTTGTAAAAGTAACCCCAAAAGATATCAAGCAAATCCCTTCGGTTGGCGGGCAGGCTGATTTTGCCCAGTACCTGCAAGTGGTACCCGGTGTGATCTTTACAGGCGACCAGGGAGGACAGTTCTATGTAAGAGGAGGCTCCCCGATTCAAAACAAAGTAATCCTGGACGGAATGACCATTTATAACCCGTTCCATTCCATCGGTTTGTTTTCGGTACTGGAAACTGATGTTATCCGAAGTGCCGATGTTTATACCGGGGGTTTCAATGCCGAATACGGCGGACGGATTTCCTCTATCATGGACATCACGTATAAAGACGGGAATAAAAAAAGGTTATCCGGTTCTGTTGGTGCATCCACTTTTGGCGCCAGGGCATTACTCGAAGGACCTCTTTCGAAACAAAAGTCACCGGAAAGCGGAAGTGTTTCCTTTATTCTTTCATATAAAAGCTCTTATCTTGAACAGACGTCCAAATCCCTCTATTCGTATGTTGATGAAGACGGGCTTCCTTTCAACTTCAATGATTTTTACGGAAAGATCTCACTAAACAGCGGAAATGGAAGCAAAGTCAGTTTTTTCGGATTCAGTTTCAACGATAAAGTGGATAATTACAACGCCATTTCAAGTTACGGATGGAATTCGTTTGGAGGAGGCGTTAATTTTGTTGTCATCCCCGGTAAATCGCCTGTTCTTATCGAAGGAATCTTTGCCTATTCTCAGTATGAGAGTAATATAAGTTCTACAGCTTTAAATCAAAAGCGCAGCCTGATCAACGGGTTTAATGGCGGGTTGGATTTTACCTACTTTTTAGGCAAAAACAGCTTGAAATACGGCGTCGAGTTGGAAGGCTACCGCACTGAATACGAGTTCAGCCTGATTACGGGCGGAAGAAAAACCAATCTTACCGAAAATACCACACAACTGGGACTGTATGCTAAATACAAAGCGATTATAGGGAAGTTCATCATCGAACCCGGTTTTCGCTTGCAGTGGTATGCTTCACTATCGGAGGTTTCGCCCGAACCCCGCCTATCGATAAAATACAATGTAACGGATAGATTCAGGTTAAAATTTGCCGGGGGCATGTACTCTCAGAATCTAATCTCCGCCACTTCCGATCGTGATGTAGTCAACTTGTTTTATGGCTTTTTGTCGGGCCCGGAGAACCTACCCGCCACATATAACGGAGAAGATGTTAAAACCAAACTCCAGAAATCGGATCACTTGATTCTGGGCACCGAAATTGATTTGGGCAGATCCCTAAACCTGAACATTGAAGGTTACTACAAATACTATCCGCAACTAACCAACATCAACCGGTTTAAATTATTTAACGAGGAAGACGCTCCTCCGGGAACTCCTGATACGCAGGTTAAGGATTTTATCGTTGAAAAGGGCAATGCTTATGGTCTTGATTTATCCATGCAATACGATTATAAAAAAATATATATGTGGTTTGTTTACTCGTTGGGGTTTGTACACCGGGAGTACGAAAATATTCAGGGCGAGATTGTAACCTATACACCACACTTTGACAGGAGGCATAACATAAACTTTATTTTTTCGTATGTTACCGGTCCTAAAAAGCAATGGGAATTTAGTGTCAGGTGGAACTTCGGAACCGGATTTCCGTTTACACAGGTTCAGGGATTTTATGAGCACCTTACATTTGCAGATGGTGTGAACAGCGATTACCCCAATGAAAACGGGCAATTAGGGATTATCTACGGCGAGTTATTCGGTGGAAGGCTGCCTACGTATCATCGGCTTGACATTGACATTAAAAAGAATTTCTATCTCGGCGCCCGCACAAAATTTGTACTCGACCTGAGCGTTATTAACGTTTATAATCAGGAGAATATATTTTATATTGATTTGATCACAAATGAAATTGTATATCAACTTCCCATTATGCCAAGTCTTGGATTGAATTTCTATTTTTAAACTCTAATACTTTTCAACTATGTACTTAATGAACAACCTGAAATGGTATCTTTTTCCGGTACTCAGCTTATTAATTTTTAACGGATGCAATCAACAAAAAGAGAAACCTATGAAAGCCCCTGTAGCAAAAAAAACGGAAAAAGTATTTAACGAACAAGGCCATGAAAGAGTGGACAATTACTATTGGCTCAACCAACGTGATAATCCTGAAGTAATTGAATACCTTAAAGCTGAAAATGCCTATACCGAAGAAATGCTGAAAGGAACGGAAAAGTTTCAGGAAAAAATATATAAAGAAATTATTTCGCGCATCAAGCAAACGGATATGTCTGTACCCTATACTGTAAACGGATATGCCTATTACACCCGGTATGAAGAAGGAAAAGAATATCCGGTATATTGCCGTAAGACTCTGGCAACAGATGCCCCGGAAGAGGTGATGCTTGACGGAAATAAAATGGCTGAAGGTCATGCCTTCTTCCAGATTGGAAGTTGGGAAGTGAGTCCGGATAATGAAATGCTTGTGTATAGTGTAGACACCGTCAGCCGCCGGAAATACACCCTGCATTTTAAAAATCTGAAAACAGGTGAAGTTTACGAAGAGAGCATTCCCAATACCTCTGGAAATGTTACCTGGGCAAACGACAATAAAACTATTTTTTATGCCATTAAAGACGAAACACTTCGTCCATATAAAATATTAAGACACTGCTTAGGTCAAAATGTGAAAAACAACGAGGTAGTGTATCACGAAACGGACCCCACTTACAATACTTATGTTTATAAAACAAAATCGGAGAAATATCTTGTGATCGGGTCGGAAAGCACACTCACCTCTGAATACAGAGTTCTTGATGCCGCACAGCCCACAGGCGTATTCAAACTCTTTCAAAAAAGAAGACATGGTATCGAATACAACATCTCTCACCAGGGAAACAGATGGCTGGTAAGAACCAACTACAAAGCTAAAAACTTCAGGCTTATGGAAGCCCCTGAAAATAAAACCGAACTGGATAACTGGACTGAGATAATTCCCAACAGGGATGATGTCCTATTTGAATATGTCAGTGTATTTGAGAACTATTATGTTCTTGCCGAAAGAAAAAACGGTCTTATAAAATTCAGGGTGTATGACACTAAAGAGAACAGCGACCATTACATAACATTTGATGAAGATGACTATTATGCCTACACATCAAACAATCCCGATTATTACAGCAAAAGTCTGCGGTATGGATTTACTTCATTAAAAACACCTGAATCCGTATATGATTATAACATGGTAACCCGTGCTTCAGTTTTACTTAAGCAGCAGGAAGTTTTGGGCGATTACAATTCGTCTGATTATATTACAGAAAGGCGGTATGCCCCTGCGCGTGATGGGGTTGAAGTTCCGGTATCAATTATTTACAGGAAAGGGTTCAAAAAAGACGGCTCACAACCGCTGATGATCTACGGTTACGGTTCATACGGTTACAGTGTTGAGTCTTACTTCAGCTCTTCTCGTCTGAGCTTGCTCAACCGCGGTTTTGCCATTGCTATTGCCCACATCAGAGGTGGTGAAGAATTAGGGCGGCAATGGTATGAAGATGGTAAACTACTGAAAAAGAAAAACACATTTTTTGATTTTATTGATTGTGCCAGATATTTAATTGAAAATAAATACACTTCCTCAAATAAGTTATTTGGCTACGGAGGAAGTGCAGGTGGTTTGCTGATTGGAGCTGTGATTAATTATGAGCCCCAACTTTTCGAAGGTGTTATTGCAGCTGTTCCTTTTGTAGATGTTGTTACTACCATGCTTGATGAGAGTATTCCGCTAACAACCGGCGAATATGATGAATGGGGCAACCCGAACGAAAAAGAGTATTATGAATATATGTTATCGTACTCACCCTATGACAATGTTGAGGCAAAGGCTTACCCGAATATGCTGGTGACAACCGGATTGCATGACAGCCAAGTGCAATACTGGGAACCTGCCAAATGGGTAGCCAAACTGCGTGACATGAAAACCGATGACAGTTTACTCTTGCTCAAGACTAATATGGATTTTGGCCACGGAGGAGCTTCCGGAAGATTTGAAGCGCATAAAGAAACAGCTCTGGAGTATGTTTTTATGCTTTATCTGCTGGGGATTACACAATAAATTTTAACTCAACTGTGTTTTTCTTCGATGCTTTTTTCCTGAATTTCCAGTTTAAAGCCAATCCCATGTACGTTGATGATTCTTACATCCGGATCAGTGCTAAGGTACTTTCTTAATTTGGTGATGAATACATCCATGCTGCGCCCGATAAAATAGTCATTCTCACCCCAAATTTTTTCCAGTGCTTCTTCACGCGGCAACAGGGCATTTTTGTTTATGCACAGTAGCTTAAGCAACTCTGATTCTTTTTTTGTTAGTTTCTTTTCTTCTCCCTCACTTTTCAACAAAAGGTTTTTGCAGTCGAATGTAAACTTTCCAATCTTAAACTCCTCATCAATTTTTACATCCATCATCTTTGCGGCCGCACAACGGCGTAGGATAGCTTTTATTCTCAGATTCAACTCTTCCGTACTGAAAGGTTTTGTTATATAATCATCACAACCGTACTGGAAGCCCTGAATACGGTCTTCTTTAAGATTTCTGGCCGTTAAAAAAAGGATCGGAACATTATGTCGTTTGGCTCTGATTTCTTTTGCTAAAGTAAACCCGTCTTTTTTGGGCATCATTACGTCAAGCAGAACCAGGTCGTACTCATTCTTTTTAAACAGACTGTAGCCAACCTCCCCGTCTTGGGCAGGGTCAACATTGAATCCTACCATCTCAAGGTAATCCTGCAAGATCATACTTAAGTTTGCGTCATCTTCGACGAATAATATGCGTGCTTTTCCTTTTTTTTCCTGCATCTTTATTGAATTTTAAAGGGTAAAAAGAGATTGAATTTTGAACCTGTACCTACCTGGCTGACCACGTGGATATGACCACTATGTTGATCAACAACGGTCTTAACATAATACAAGCCTAATCCAAATCCTCTTGTCTCATGAATATTTCCTGTAGGTACACGATACAGGTTCTTAAAAATCTCCTTCTGGTATTCTTTTTTAATGCCGATACCGTTATCTTCCACCCTGATCATGATACCGTTATCAACATTCCATGTGCTGATCTTAATAACTGGATTAACGGGTGAATACTTGATCGCATTGTCAACCAGATTAAAAAAAACATTCTGAAGGTGCTCCTTATCACCTACAATGTTATGATTTTTAGCGATCAGATGCGTTTCCAGGCTAATCTTGTTTTCTTTTATCCTTAAATCAAAACTTGCAATAACATTATTAATGAGTTTGTGTACGTCCACCTTTAATAAACGGTATTTCAACCGGCCTATCTTTAGTGCCGCCAATTGCAACATTTGATCCAATTGCTTTTGCAGCCTGTGGTTTTCATCCAAAATAACGGTAGCGTATTTTTTAATTTTCCCGGGATTGTGTTCCATCTCGGACCGCAGAAGCATTTCAGCAGCTAATGAAGATGTGGCAATCGGTGTTTTGAACTCATGCGTCAGGTTATTGATAAAATCGTTTTTCAATTCGGATAGTTTCGTCTGGCGTACGATGGTAAAGATCACAGAAACAAAGGTGGCAATAAGGATTATTACAAAAACAATGGAAAGCACCAGCCACAATTCCATCTGATGCATCAAATGATGAACTTTTCCGGGAAAGTAAATAGCTAAATAGTAATCGCCGGGTCTGTATAGCCCGGCAACAGAGAACTGAAACTTTGATTCTGCCAATTGTTTTTCAAATCCTTCATATCTACCTGATACAAATTTATTGCTTTGTCTTTTGTACAAGGCATAGTAATACTTGCTGTCAATCGCCATAGATCCCAGTTCATCATGCATTAATGAATCCAATTGTTCCGGTATCACAATATCGGTGACATCAAGTTTCGTTTTCCGGCATTTTAAAATTGCCAGATTCTGTTTAAACACCGAATCGTTTTTTTGTTCAAGAAACTGGTTTATAATTGTTTTTACAGCAATCCTGACACTATTATCAAACTGCTCTTCCTTTAATTCATAAGCCTTTTTCACCCAGTACAATTGCGTCAGCACAATACCAACCAACGATGCGGCAGCAAGAACAATAATTAGTATGATGGCTTTCTTTTTCATAAATCTCACTCAAATTTAGCCTTTGGAACAGAGCACTAAGTATAAATTAACAAATAGTTAACAGTTTTTAACATGCACTTAACACACTTGCTGATTTTTCTCATCTATTTTTGTTGCGAAAGATAATATTAACTGTAAGAGAAAGAAATAAAATGAAGAAAAGAATAGTAGCATTAAGTTTTAGTTTGATTTTTTTTGGAACTATAACATTCTCCAGCTTAGCCATGACAACTGGTATAATCAACACAAATCAGGTTATTGATAACGATAAAGATAAAAAAGCAAAAAAGTCTAAAAAAGACGATTGCAAGAATAAAAAATCGTGTTGTGATTATAAGAAAGTTGACAAATCATGTGACGATAAAGACAAAGGAGAAGACGACAAATAATAACTTTTTCATTAATTAATTTGGTTTGAAACCCTGCCAGCGAAATGCTGCAGGGTTTTTTTCATATTACTCCAGACTGTGTTCTATCTGATTAACAGTTTTTTCGTGTCCGTTTTATCTTCACTTTCCATCTTTAGAAAATACATTCCGGGGTGAACATCTTCTATATTTAGCATCATGTAATTTGTTCCTCTTCTTAGTTGTGTATTGGCTATCTCTTTTATTCTTTTTCCAGTAATATCAAACAGACTCATGTTGACAATTCCTCCTTTCTCAGTTTCTACTTTTATGTGCACTTCAGTTATTGCCGGATTGGGATACAGTTCCATCTTCAGGTCGTTTACAGAGGCGTTCTCTTCATCCACACCGACATACTCAGGAACTGCCAATTTTTTGCTGGTATATAGCCTGTATTCCCCGGCTTGCAGTAACACCGGGCTATTTACGTTTACAACTTCAATCGAGTCTCCCGTCCAGTATTCATACCAGGTTCCGGTAAAGTAAAAATCAGGATCAATTTCTGCTTCTGAAACATCGAAATTACCCAGCACAACGGCTGACATCTCCGATGATGTTAGTTTTATTTTTTTAACAGCCCAGCGAACATCCAGCTCAAAATTATCTGTTTTAAAAACATCCTGGTTTTTCTTTAAATCGATCAACGAAGCATACGTATAATATAAGCTACGTCTTTCCCAGCTTTCCATATAGTCCCATCTCGGAGGTTTCTCACCCACCCTTCCGTTGTAGTCAATCGTATAATCATATCCACGTTCGCCAAACTGCCATATCATCTTTGGTCCGGGGATAGTGAGAAAGAAGTTAGCCGCCAACGCCTCCCGTTGCAAAGAAACTGATGTATCCCTGATGTCGTAACTCCCAAATGAATTACCGTAAGTAATGTTCTTAAACATTAATCTTTGTTCATCGTGGCTCTCCATGTAACCAACAAGGTTTGGTTCATCCCACTGCCTTTTTACGTATGAAATCCATGAGAAATCTGATTTGCCGTTTTCATTATACCCCATGGTTCCTTCATTGTAATTATAATTCAGGTTGCCCCACATCAGGATTCCATAATTCGCTAATTCTTTTTCTTCACTGTTTTCAGCAAGATGCTCAAAGATCACAAATGCATCTGGATTCCTCTCCCATATTTCGTCTGCCATACGCTCCAGTAACCTTATCCGGTCTGCATCGTATTTACTACCCCAGGGATCATCGTCACCTTTAATATTGTTTCCAAATCCCTTTGTAAAATCAAACCGGAATCCATCAATCTTATATTCACTCATCCAGTAACTATTAATGCTGTCAACAAGCTTTTGTGTCTCAGGGCTTTCATGATTGAAGTCGTAGCCCCAATGAGCGTCAGGGTTTAAAAAATTAGATTCCTGATTGAACCAGGGATTGTTTTCGGCAGGGCAATTATTTTCACTATCCCAGTACATCATAACTAAGGGGCACGTACCATAGGCATGATTCAGCACTAAATCAGCAAACACTGCTATTCCCCTGCTATGGCATTCATCTACAAATGCCTTAAATGTATTTCGTGGACCATAATATTTATCCGGTGCAAAGTAATAGTTAGGATTATAACCCCAGCTTGAATTGCCTTCGAATTCATTAGTGGGCATCAACTCGATAGCATTAATTCCAATTCGCTCCAGATAATCAAGTGTATCTACTAAGGTTTGAAAATCGTGTGCAGCTGTAAAATCTCTTACCAGAAGTTCATAAACAATCAGGTCTGTTTTTTCCGGAGGTGTGAAATCCTGAACCTGCCATTCGTACTCATCCTGTGCCGTTTGCAACACAGAAGCAATTCCAAAAGTTTTATCATCAGGATAATTAGGTAGGTTTGGATAGGTTGCCGGGCTTATGTATTGGTCATACCACGGGTCACTTACCTGCTGGGCATAAGGATCTCCAACCCTGACTTCGCCATCAATAAAATACTGGAAAATGTATTGTTGCTGTGGTGTCAAACCTGAAATTTCAATCCAATACCTGCTGCTATCCGGAGTCCTATTCATGTAGACATCATCGGACAATTCCCAATCACTATAATCTCCCCATGCGAACACATACTCTTTTTCAGGTGCATAAAGGCTGAGAATAACCGTTTGGTCGTTGATGTAATTAATGCCGTCTGTTATTCCTTCTGGAGGATCTTCTATGACCAAAGGAGGCCTAACGAAATAATAAAATGAATCAGCAACACTTTCCATCGTGTTAACAGCAATTGCTTTCACCCATGTTTTACCTGCGTTTTCAACAACAATATCGTATGAAAAGCTACTTCCCGTATCGGCATACACTTGCTGCTCACCAACATACAGGAATGTAGAGTCTGCTTCGCTGCTGTTCCCTTCCACATGGATGACATCTTCGGTTTCGACAATAACCGGGAATTGTTCGGGTAGAGTAACCTGGATGGCCAGACCTTCTTCGTAAACAGGATAAAAGATATCGGGAGAAGTTTGCTGGTTGCCATCTGTGCTACGGAAGACAAAACAGAGTTCAGTAATATCGTCAGATGCCTCTGCCTGATAAAACTCTCTAATCGTTGGTGTGATGTCTAACTGGTAAGAATTTGTCCCAGTTTGTGTCATTCGTAACTGTGGGATGTTTTCGTCCCATCCGGCAATAACATACTGCCATTGTTCACCATTTACCGTAATTCCTGTATGAGCATATACATCACCTGAATAATCTTCAAGACCTGTCCCTGTAGTATTTAAATAAACCGTAACCGGTTCATCGGCAGTAGGGAAAGGAGGGTCGATAATTATTACCTGGGCATTAATTGATAAGCCTGACAAGAAGCATATTATAAGAGCAAAAAGTTTTTGAAGCATCGTGTTTTGTATTTAATTTTCATTTGCAAAAGTAGCTGAAACTTTGTAAGTCATAAAAAAAACTGCCCCGTGCGGGGCAGTTTTATATGATTTAATAGATTTATAATCCTATTGAACAATGAGCTTCTTAACCGCACGTTTGCCGTCATCACCCAGGATATTTACAAAGTAAACTCCCCTTGACAGGCCGCTCATGTTGAGCTGTACCAACCCACTTGCGCGGAAGCTGTCCTGTACCTGAACAACAACTCTTCCCTGAATGTCAGTTACCATTACCTGAACATCACCTTTGAATGTCTCACCTATTGATTTGAGGTTTACATAACCATTGGTCGGGTTCGGGAACAACAAGATGTCGGCATTGTATAATACTTTGCTCTCACTGATGCTGTTCGCAAAGAAATAAGGACCTCCGGCCAGTTGCAGATCACCAAGATCGGCCGTATTGTTCCAGTTGTCACTTGTTCCGTACCAAACTGTCTGGTAGTCCCTGCCTGTATCCAGATCATTGTCGTTGTTGCCAAGGCTCCATCCCATGACACGTCCTTTCCCTGGTGCAAAGCTGAAGTTATCCCATCCTAAACGGATTTCAACTGTATAACCATCATCTGTATTCAGCCATTGAGAATTATAGTTTTCAATAGGAACTCCGTCCGCTTTTATCCACATGAGGTCAGTACCATTGGCACCATCAGCATTATTGCTAACTACATCCATTATTAACTGCGTATCGAAGTCTCCATCATAAGTACCGTCTTTGTCATTGTTGCCATCAATATACATCTCAATAGCATCATTATCCCATGGGTTACCAACAGATGCAAGATTAACAACTCCATCAACAATATGAGCTCCGATGTATAAGTTAAACTCATCCCATTTGGCACCCCATGTAACTGTATTGTTATTCGGACCTGTACCAACAACAAGTTTATCACTACCATATGCCAAATCGTACTCACTTAAATCACCATCAATTGCCGGTGGTGTTTCCGTATATTGTGCCTGAGCAAGTCCATCTTCAGGAACTGTTCCATCAGCATTGAAATTGTATTCACCTGAAATACAATCAAATGAAACTCTATACCTGTTAGCAGTTGCAGGAACCATTGGACCGCCTATAACAGCTGTTCCTGTCGGGAAATCAGCAGCGCCCCATTGAACCGTAGATTGTCCGTCTTTTCTAAACACAACATCCTGTGCATCGAAGAACTCATAGGTTCCTACGTAGCTTGTCGGCAAATCCGTTGGGTTTCTCAAAACAACATCACCTATTGTTGAGTTGTATACACTAATGCAACCGCATGATAATACGCCAAAGGTCAAATCACCAAAAGATGACGTATTAGAAACATTTTCCAGTCCCCCGTTCCAGGCAAGTGTATAAGCTACACCTTCACCGTCATCATCATAATAGAAGAGGTCAAATCCCATTTGTCCTCCTTCTTCGGGAGTTACACCCAGTTTATCCAAAGGAATACCAATTTCAGCTGAATAACCATCAGCAGTAATTTGGAATCCTAATAAAATATCATCAGCAGTAAAACCTTCAGGTCCTTCCAGTATCTCAACACCGGTAGCGCCAAATTTTGCACGTAAGTCATGGCTGTCATAAACGCCACCTGATTTGTCCCCGTCAATAAAGACTTCTCCTGCATCCCCAACGTAAGGCACAGCATCTACCACATCCACACCAACGTACAAATAGGCTCCTTCGCGGGTACCATCTGGATTCTTGTACGTAACACCAAAATTAACTTCGTTCACATCATCATTGGCCTCCCCTTCAATAATACGGGAGATGTTCTTATCAATATTCCAGTCAGCTTCGTTCAATTTACCATCAACAGTTATGTCAAATACTTTAGGTGCGGTAACAGAATTACCCAGACGTGTAAAACAGAAGTCGCCTGACAAACAATTGAATGTTATATCAAATTTACCACCGGTCACCTGGATCAATTGAGTTACATCGTGCATACCGGTACCGCAAGGGAAGGTGCCCCCCCAAATATTGTCATTGCCGATAGGCTGTCCGTCGGACATTTTAAAGAAAAGATTAGTTGCTGCAGTGAAATTATATGCCAGCGTAAATTCGCTCGGATGATCTGCATCTCGCGCCATGAATACTGGAGGCATATCTTCATTTGCACCCCAATCGTTAAAATCACCTACTAACTCTATTTCGGCACAAACATCGTTGTTTGGAACAAAATTATATTCGAATGTCAAAGCATTAAAAGTCACATCGTACGTTCCTGCCACTAAGGGAATATTCGGGCCATTATCGGAAATTCCGACACCACTTGGCCAGTCGCTGTTGCCCCAGGCTAGCGTCCAGTCTTTGTTCTCACGGAATTTAACTTCTGAATCCTCGTACCATGAACGGGTAAGTGTCCACATTTGCGGATTAATTGGATCGCGATGCATCATCACATCACCATTCCAGTTATTAAAGGCACCGATCATACTTATAGGGCCACTGGTGAGCTGGAACGTGTATTGACATGTGGTATCATCTATCCATGTAAATAAGACAAGGTAGTCTGTAGTGATCCCCGGGTCCGTTGTATCGTTAAGTGGCACTTGAATATTTGGGCCATTAACGGCTGTACCGGTTCCTGCAGGGAAATCTGTTCCACCCCAGCTTACAGTCCAGTCCGCATCCTGGCGGAATTTTACTTCAATTGTATCATTTCCACTTTCATCGCTGTCAGCGTTTAAATGCAATACTGTTCCCCACATGTTCGGGTTGTCAGGCAATCTGTACATCGGGTAGTCAGCTGCCCAGCCATTGAATTCGCCAATCATTGATATGACGCCGCTGGATTTTTGGAAATTATAATTGGCGGTTGTATCGTCCAGCCAATCAAAAGTGACGAAATAACTACCTTCAGGAGCTTTGATATTCGGCCCGTTGACTGCCGTAGCTGTTCCTGCTGGAAAATCAGAACCACCCCAGCTTACTGTCCAGTCAGCATTCTGACGGAACTTAACCTCAACGGTATCGTCAGGTGTTTCCGTAATGTCTTTCAGGGTAATACCCGTTGTCCATTTATCGGGGTCGGAAGCGTCACGTGTCATATTGTGATCGCCCGTCCACAGGTTAAATTCCCCGATCATGCTTATGTCGCCACTTGTTCGGCGGAAGTTATAAGTAGCCGTGGAATCTGTCGGATTGAATTCAAAAGTAACATAGTAGTTACCTTTAGGTGCCAGGACATTTGCCCCGCCCATTGTTGCTGTTCCCGATGGGAAGTCAGCAGCGCCCCAGTTAACGGCCCAGTCGGCATCAAGTCTGAACTTGACTTCGACGGTATCATTTGGAGTTTCTGTAATGTCAACTAAAGTGATGTAAGTTGACCACATGTTCGGATTCTCCATGTCACGCGTCATGTTATGATCGCCGTTCCATAGGTTGAACTCGCCGATCATGCTGACTTGTCCCTGCTGGCTAATAGCGCTCAGCGAAACAAAAACAGCCAAAATTGTTAATAGTAAAATTCTCTTCATTTTTATTAAGTTTTAATGAATAATTAAGATTTATTTTTGTGCTAAGGTAATGAATTTTTAGCTTTTTGTCCAGCTTCCTGAAGTCGCCGGAGCGTTTTTTTCTCCCTGCAAATGTAAATTGCCTGAAACAATTGATGCAAACGTTTGTGTTAAAATTTGTTAATTGATCTTTTAAGATCATTGATGGATCGGTTCATAATTACAGGTGATGGTGGGTTTTTATACCTGTTTACATCTATTCGTCTGTGTATGTTCAGTTTACATTAACTCGTCAGCGTTATATGCCGCTGAAAAACAACATGTCAATATGTAACTATTACAGGCACTTGTAACATCTGTGCTAACGTGTATTATCTTTGTGTTTAATTTAGTAATTTCGTATCATATCAAAATCATAAATTAAGAAACCAATAAAAACAACATTTATGCTTAAAAAAATACGTTTTCTTAAAGTATTCCTGTTGACATTCCTGCTGTTTGGCATTGTACAGATGTATGCACAGCAAAAGACAATAACAGGAGTTGTTACAGATGCTGAAACCGGTGAAACTTTGATAGGTGTTAACGTAACCTTTGGTAGCGATATGGGCCGTGGAATAGTTACTGACCTTGATGGAAAGTATCAGTTAAGTATTCCTGACACTTTGAGTTCACTACGGTTTTCCTATGTTGGGTATACAACGCAGTTAATTCCCATTACGTCAGATGTTATTGACGTAGTTTTGCAACCCGGGGAAATTTTACAGGAAGTGGTAGTTGTAGGGTACGGTACGCAAAAAACAAAAGAGGTTACCAGTGCTATTGCCCGGGTTAAGCCGGAAGATTTTAATCAGGGCAACGTTAACAACCCGATCCAACTTATTCAGGGCAGGGTTGCTGGTGTTTCTATTTCTAAACCTGGCGGCGACCCCAACCAGGATTTTACTGTACGTATCAGGGGGCTTTCTACCTTTGGCTCAAACACGCAGCCTCTGATCATCATTGATGGGGTGCAAGGAACTCAAGCAATGATGAACTCACTTGACCCCGATGATGTTGCTTCTTTTGATGTATTAAAAGATGCATCTGCAGCTGCCATCTATGGTACAAAAGCTTCCTCAGGAGTCATCATTATTACAACTAAAAGAGGCAAGTTTGAAGCCGGTGACAAGAAAACTTTCAACCTCGAGTTTAATGCATCTCTTACTTCCGAATCAGTGGCAAAAAAGATTGATGTTCTGACTGCTGATGAATACCTTCAATTTTCCAATTCAACCAACTATAACAATACTACAGACTGGATGGATGAAATAACGCAAAACGCGTTTCAACAGACGTATAATCTGGCAGCACAGGGAGCTACCAAAAATTCAAGCTACCGTATCTCTTTCAATTACAGAGGCGGGAACGGAGTTGTTAGATCTACAGGGTACGAACAATTAAACGGAAGGATTAATTTCAGCCAGAAAGGGCTGAATGATATGCTTACGCTTGATTTCAATTTTTCCGGAACATTACGTAAAGAAGAATACACACAAAGTGAAGCTCTTGGTTTTGTTGCCAGATATAACCCAACAGCGCCAGTGATGGCCACTACCGACTCGGTAGATTCCTTCTCTCAGGAATGGGGAGGATATTTCCAACGGGAAGCATTCTCTTTCTATAATCCCCGTGCCGTAATTGACCAGGGTACGCTTGACGGCCAGAAATCAAACATTGTGGGGAGCTTGAAAGCAACGCTGGAACCAATAAAAGGTTTGAAAATAAGCAGTTTTTATTCGGTGGAGCAACGCGATGAATTGTTTGGCACTTACTGGAGTAAAGAGGCATATTGGACACCATACGCAGTTGGAAGCCACAAAGGATTTGCACGAATGTCAACTGAGGACCATTTCAATCAGCTTTTTGAAATTACGGGACGTTATGAAAAAAAATGGGAGCATATTGGATTCAATGTGATGGGAGGTTATTCATGGCAACAGGTTACAAATGATAATTTTTGGGCGTATGGTGAAGGATTTCTCTCTGACGGTTTTACATATAATAATCTAGGTTCTGCTTCGGTAAAAAAAGCCAACAAGGAGACCCTGGGTAGTTATAAAGATCAGGCTACGCTTATCGGCTTTTTTGCAAGGGCTTCATTCACATTCCTAGATGGAATTTATTTGACAGGAAGTTTCAGAAGAGATGGATCTTCCATGTTTGGAGAGAACAACCAATGGGGGAACTTTCCTGCTGTGAGTGCAGGCTTTGATTTGGCTAAATTCGTAGATCTTGGCTTTGTAAACCAGTTAAAATTTAGGGGGGGCTATGGCATTACCGGTAACCTTCCTCCAGAACCATATTTGTCACAAGAGCGGTTCCAGGTGTCGAACGAAATGTTTTTCTACAATGGTGAATATATCCAGGCTTATGCACCTGTACGAAACGCCAATCCCGACTTAAAATGGGAAACAAAACAGGAAATGGACTTTGGTGTCGACTTTTATATGCTGGATTATAAGTTAAGCGGATCGATTGATTATTACCAAAGTACTAGTTCAGACTTACTACTCGAATATACGGTGCCTGTTCCGCCCAATCCTGCTGATAGAATGTGGATCAATTTGGGAGAGTTGAAAAACTCAGGCCTTGAATTTGCTGTAAGCTGGAAAGTGTTCGAAAATAAAAAATGGGGGTGGACTACCAACTTTAATTTCTCAAAATACTTCGATACAAAACTTGTAAAAATTACAAGTGAATTTGTTGACTCTGACGCCACAATTTATCTAGGTGATTTAGGAGCTCCTTTTTTTACAGGCATTCAAACTATTTTAGTTGAAGAAGGTCAGCCTATCGGTCAAATCATCGCCCCTATTTATGTAGGCATAGACTCAACGGGTCAATTATTGTACCAGGTATCTGGTGACACAATTGACGGTGTAGGCACTACCCCCGATCAATATGACGATTATCATACAGTAGGCAATGGATTACCTGATTTCGAGCTGGGATGGGGCAATTCATTTTATATCGGTAACTTTAGTATTAATTTCTTCCTGAGGGGTGTATTCGGGCATTCACTTCTCAATGTAAACAATGCCAGGTATGGTGTTCCGGTTGTTATGGGCATCCAAAGCGGAATGGGGCAAGCCCTTGACTTTATAGACGCGACCAACGGGCCCGTTTATTCAAATGTACACGTGGAGAAAGCTGACTTTGTCTCACTTGATAACTTCTCGCTCGGATACCGTTTTGATTTTCCGAACAGCAATTACGTAAGCAATCTGAATATATACCTTTCGGGACAGAATTTGTTTACCATCACAGGCTACTCCGGAGTTTCTCCTGAAGTAAGATACGGTGATACATACAACAACAACAATCCGCTGGCTCCCGGTATTGACAGAGAGAATACCTATTTCAGAACCAGGAGCTTCACGTTGGGTGCAAGTATTTCATTCTAATGACAATAAAAAAAAGATATATTATGAAAAGATTATCCGTTTCATTTAAAATCGCTCTGGTTGTCCTGCTCATCTTAGGGTTAGGAGCCCAGTCATGTACAAAACTTGAAGAACCTGTTTATTCAGAATTAACAGCAGATAAGTTCTTTGAGGATCCTGATAATTTAATTTATGCTTTTGGTGTGGCTTATACAAATCTATACCAACTGATGGGTCATAAGTATGGTATTGGTTTTGACGCCGGAACAGATATTTTAGTCGTTCCTCAAAGAGGCGGCGACTGGTTTGACGGTGGTGAGTGGATACGCTGGCACAGGCTGGAGTACAGACCATCAGAAGCTTATGTTAATAGATGGTGGAACATCATTTATTACGGTGTCAACACATGTAACCGTCTTATATTTCAGTTTGAATCTTTGGAAGATGTAGATGTAACACCCGCTGTTTCAGAGTTACGCGCTTTGCGTGCACTATATTATTGGTGGCTGGTTGATATATATGGGAATGTGCCTATTCAAACAGATTTCAATGTAGCTCCTGATTTCAAACCGAGCACGAATACCCGGCAGGAAGTGTATGATTTTATCGAGCAGGAATTACTTGAAGTAATGCCCCATCTCTCAAAAGAGACAGGGCTTGCCTATTTCGGCAGGATGAATTATTATGCCGCGCAAATGGTTCTGGCAAAACTCTATATGAATGCCGAAGTATATACCGCTGTACCTCAATGGGAGAAGGCTTCTAAAGCATGTGATTCAATCATGACCGGGAACTTTAGTTTAACCGGTGACTTCTTTACAAACTTTGAAGAAGATGCAACGACTTCGCCCGAATACATCCTGGGTATCGCCTTCGACCAGGTGAATGCTCCTGCTTTCGAAGTCCACCTGTTCACGCTTCATTACAATCTGTCGAGTAAATACGGATTTGAAGACAACTGCTGGAACGGCCTCTCAGTCCAGGAATCAATATACAACTCATTTGAGGAGCAAGACTTAAGAAGAAACGGACTGCTGGAAGGGTTTCAATACCTTGATGACGGAACTCCTGTAGTAGATCCCAGTTACGAGAAGTTCAATGTAGAGGACCCAACTTATATTGATCCTGACGGGGCGCCATTAAATCTCACCCCAGCGATCAATATGCTCGAGCCTAAATGCTTAAGGCAGGCAGGAACACGTGTAGCCAAATTCCCGTTTATTGAAGGGAGTGACCGGTACACAAGTAATGATTTTCCGATTTTCAGGTATGCTGATGTTTTACTGATGAAAGCGGAAGCTTTGATGCGCTCGGGCGGTGACATAGGTCTGGCACTGAGCCTGGTGAACGAAGTAAGGGCACGCGCCAACGCAACACCTCTTACGGAGTTAACTTATGAGAACCTGCTTGCCGAACGTGGCCGCGAATTATATGCTGAAGGACACAGGCGTTCTGATATGATTAGATTTGGTGTGCTTTTAGACACAAGATGGGAAAAGCCGGATGTATCGCCTTCTTATGTGGAACTATGGCCTATTCCCGAAAGCCAGATTCAGGCAAATCCAAACCTGATACAGAACACGGGATATTAGAACAAAACAGGTACTTTTTTATATCAGAAAAGCAGGCCGGAAGGTCTGCTTTTCTTCATTTATTAAATGTATACTATTTCAAGTGGTTCCTCTAACAACAATCTGTGTTTTCATCATCCGTCGTTCAACCTCATAGTCAAATGTGTTCAGTTTAATGCGTGAAAGCAGCAAGCCGGTAGCTTCTTTACCTAGTTCAAAACCAAACTGATCAACTGTTGTAAGTTCCGGTTCGCAAATCCACGAACTTCTGCTGTTTTCAAATCCTACGAACCTGATATCATCAGGCACGCGCAGACCCAGCTTCTTAGCCACCTTCATTGCTCCTATGGCCGTCAAATCATTTACGGCAAATATGGCATCAGGCCTGTCGTGCTTTTTCAGGATACTGCGGGATATTTTTTCCGCTTCATCAAACGTATCACACGAATAAACCATATCAGGGCTGTATGTTATACCATTATCTTCCAAAGCAGCTTTATATCCTTCCAGCCTGTTTTTTCCAAGTACAAGGTGCCGGGGAGCCGAATAGAAGGCGATCCGTTTACATCCTTTCGAAATCAGATGAGAAACAGCCTGATAAGCACCTGAATAATCATCGACAATCACACTGTCGGCATGCAATTCTCCGCGCTCACGGTCGAAAAACACCATAGGGATTTCATTCTCAATAATTTTTTTGAAATGAGTAAAATCGTGGGTGTTTTTGGAAAACGAAGCCAGCACACCATCCACCCGGTTCGTAAGAAAGTTTTGTGTTATCAGCACTTCGCGCATATATGATTCGTTCGACTGAAAAACCATCACGCTGAAGTCGTTCTTATACGCTACTTCTTCAACACCATTTAAAACACTGGAAAAAAAATAATGCTCCACTTCGGGAACCAGGACACCGATGGTGTTTGTTCGGCTATGCTTCAGGTTTAAGGCAATCATATTAGGCTTGTAGCCAAGAATACTTGCCAGTTCTTTTACCGCCTCCCTGGTTTTCACACTGATATCGGGGTGATCTTTCAAAGCGCGGGAAACTGTCGAAATAGAAACTCCCAATTTTCTGGCAATATCCTTGATAGTAACCTGACGCTTCATTTAACGGGGTGTTGTGTATGAATGCCAAAATTACGTAAATTTCGGTAACCGGTTAGATGGGCCGTTTTAGTTGGTAAATATGAAGTAAGCCCACGGACCAAGATTTATCACCGTGTCAGGCCCTAGTTTGGCTTTTTCATCTGTAAATACATTTGTATAAGTTCCGTATGCCTGTTCTATAGACGGTTTAAACTGTACCTGTTCGCTGCTTAAATTAATAATAGAGATTATTTTATTGTTGTCTTTCTCACGCATAAAAGCCAAAATATTCTCACTTTCTCCTTCACCAATATTGACCATGTCTCCTCCTTCACTACCATTCCATAAAGCTTTGTTCGTTTTCTTCAGCAGGTTCAGTTTTGCATAAAAATCCTGATATTTGATACTGTTCCAGTTGATGGTGTCCTTCTCAAAAAAACGGAGTACTTTATCATTGCCGGCTTCCTGTCCGCTATATATTAAGGGCATACCGGGGATCGTATAGGTAAGTATGGCAAAGGCTTCTGCTCCGTTACCTAAGCGCTTTTTTACCGTTCCGTTCCATGAGTTTTCATCATGATTGGTAATAAAGGTCATGCGGTAATCATTCTTTGGAAAAGTGTTGTTATTCCAGTCGATGTATGCCCATATATCACTGGCATTTTTGTCGCCTTTGGCAATGTCATTCATCAGGTGGAGCAACTTCCAGGAATAGTTCATATCAAAAGCATGTTCCAGAAGTGCCGCATTGTCTTCGTCCTCCGCCAGCATGAAAACCTGTTTGATTTGTTTTAACTGATCTACTGCATCGTTCCAGAAATCCGTGGGCACCATACCTGCCACATCACAGCGATATCCATCTACATCCGCTTCATCAATCCAAAACCTGAGTGCCCTTATCATGCTATCCCGCATGGCCGGGTTATCGTAATTAAATTCAATAACATCTGTCCAGTCGTAGGGTGAATGAAACGTGCCATCATCATTTTTACCATAATATTCAGGATGTTCTTCTGTCCATATATTATCCCAGGCTGAATGGTTGGCCACCCAATCGAGAATAACATACATGCCCATTTCATGCGCTTCCTTTACCAGGTCTTTCAAATCCTGCATGGTGCCAAATTCAGGATTAACGGCTTTATAATCCTTTACCGAATAATAACTTCCCAGCGAACCTTTTCTGTTCAATTCGCCTATGGGCTGAACCGGCATAAGCCATAAAATGTCCACACCCATATTCTTCAGGCGATGTAAATGCTTTCGAAAGGCGTTGATGGTTCCTTCCGGTGTGTATTGCCTGATATTGACCTCATAAATATTGGCGTGCTTACTCCAGTCCACATGTTTCATTTCTGTCTCTTTTTTATCGTTTTCGTTATTTGTTTTTTGTTCATTCTGATACGATCCGCAGGATATTAAAAAAACGAGTAATAAAGTAAAGGTCGATAAGAAAACGGCAATTTTATAAGTTTCTTTCATGATGATATTTAAATGTTATTTCTCCAAAATGATGTGCCTGATACTATCTGTCTCCCAATGAAAACGGACAGTTAAAATCCCTTCGCTCCTATTGTAAATAAACCCTTCATCTTGCTGGCCCTCTGTCCTTTTCAAGTCGTTTAGCTTATATTTTTTATTTCCGTTGTTTGTAAACAGTTTTACTTTTACATGATCTGGAAAGTCAGCTCCTATCACTTTAAGTTCTATCGTCCGACCCTTAAATGCCAATGGCAGATCGTAATTCCGGCTGCCAAAGATAAACGAATCAGTATTACCAGACTTCTCTTCAGTAAAACTTAAAATTTCATATCCGGTTTTTTTACCGGGCATCATGAATGTTTGACCATCATCATGATACATATGGTCACCATTAGCAGTATGCAAATCATCGACATAATAGTAAAGAGTCAAATACTCCGTTGAATAATCGTCTGTTGTTTGAATGGCTTTTATCATCGGGATGAATGATCCCGCTTTAACAAATATGGGGATTGTTTTCAGTTCTGTTTTCAATTCAATCCACTGGCCGCCATCATACCGTGTATAATGCCAGAAGTCGTACCATACCGTTCCTTTGGGCAAATAAACTTTTTTCTTCTTCTGACCCTGCTCAACAACCGGTGCTACAAGCATGTTACCTCCGAACATATATTCATTACCAATCGAATAAGCTACACTATCCTCAGGAAACTCATAAAAAAGCGGGCGTACAATAGGTGATCCTTCTGTGGCTGCTTGATAAGTCAATGTATATATGTATGGGAGCAGGCGGTACCGCAGTTTCATAAAATCTCGCACTACCTGTTGTGTTGTATCATTAAAATAAACCGGTTCTGAAGGAATACCGGAGCCATGCGGACGCAGTATGGGTGAAAAGCATGCCACCTGCAGCCAGCGTGTGTACAGCTCATCGTCTTTTGTACCCTGGGCAAAACCCCCGGCATCAGAATGAATGAAAGGTAAACCGCTCAGGCTCATGTGTAACATTAGCGGTAGCTGGGCCTGTAAGCCGCCCCAACTTCGGGAAACATCACCGGTCCAAGGATAAATAGAGTATCGTTGTGAGCCGGCATAACCCGCCCTGTTTAAGTTAAACAGTCTTACATTGGGATATTCTTCCCTGTATTTTTCATAAAGAAATTTATGCCAGTAATGCCCGTAGATGTTATGCACTTCATCCGCTTTGCCGTTGATGTGATACATGTCCGACGGATGGCTTTCAGGCTCTCCAAGGTCACCCCACCATCCGGCCACTCCTATTTCGATCTGTTTTTTGTACTTTTCCCAGAACCAATCCCAGGCTGCCGGCTTGAACATATCGATCAGTCCACCGTTCCCAAAATAGAATTCGTAGTTGATGTAAGGATTTCCGATACTATCGGTCGCCAGGATTCCTTTTTCCGCTGCTATTTTGAAATTTTTAAGTGAGTCGAGGATGTATGGCTCTGTGATCAGGATGGTTTTCACACCCTCTTTCCGAAATTTAGCTATCATCCTCTCAGGATCGGGCCAGTTAGGCGCATACCATTTCAGGCGTCCCAGTGTTCCTAATATACTGTCGCCGAACCAGTAAAAATCCAGAATTATGGCATCGATCGGAAAGTTCTTCTCCTGCATAAGTGATACAATGGAATCCGTCTCATGTTGCGTGCGGTAGGCCATCCGTGATTGCAGGTTGCCCAATGCCCAAAGAGGAGGAAGCGGCTGGTAACCTGTCAAAGAGGCATAATCTTTGGCAATGCTTTTAAAATCCGTACCGGCAATCACAAAATATTTCATCAACCCGCCAATGGCACCCCATTCCAATACACCGGCATCTGTTTCTCCAATGTCGGTATAACCTTTTTGCGGGTTGTCGAAGAATAAAAGATACTTTTTCGATGATACGACTAAGGGAACAGAATAATTCAGGTTTTTGGCGCCGATCTCGTAGCCGTATTTTGGCCTGTTATATAAATTATACCTCGCCCCCACTAAGTTAAAAGCATTGGCTCGCTCACCCAACCCGTAGATCTTTTCATCTCTATCCAGTCTGAACCGCAAACCATTGTTATCACTACGACTGAAATAGCCTTTTTCTTCCTCCAGGATGGTGTCGCCATCAAAGATAAAAGAGATGTGGACATCGGTTTTTCTTATAATTACATCCAGGCTGTCTGTAATCAATTTTAGAAAACTGCTGTCTTCCTTCAAAACAAACTCAATGTTATGCGGAACTAATATAACCGCCACCGACGAATCATATTCCAGCTTATTTACCGGGAAATTTTTAACCTCAATTATTGTATTTGTATATGGAATAATCTGAGCAAGTCCATGGTCAGTGTGCACCAGTAACGTGTTCTTACTGATTTCGTACGACACATATTTTCTTGTATCGAACAAGTATTTGGCCGGGGCTCTTTCAGGTTGTTGATACCCGTTGACATTCAGGAAAATATCTTCGTTGGTTTTTGTCTTTCCCACTTTTGAACCGTTAACACTCCGGAATACAAACGCCAGTTGTCGTGGAATTTCTTCGGCATTCAAACCATAAAAATCCTGAATAACGAAGGTGAATTGATGCAAGCCGTTACCAATGGATGTCATCTTTACGCGGGGGTCGTCTTCTCCCCAGTTCCCCACAACATGTTTCCAGTCGCCACCATCAATACTTTTTTGTGTGATGACACCCGTATGAAGGTAAACATCACCCTCATATCCTGAGAGGGCTTTGTTACCTTTATTGGCATTATACGTCAGCGTAACCGTATCTGCTGGGGAAGGATCAGGTGGACTAAGCCAGGCGATCTGGGCGTTTAGTGATGTAAACCCCAATACGATCCAAATTAATAGAATTGCTTGCTTCATTGGTGCAGATTATTATTTCACTAATTCCACAATCATGGGCGATTTTGCCGGAACCGTCAGGTAGTCCAGATTATCGAATATCGCTCTGGTCAACACACTCTTTCCCCCCTTGTATCCTTTAAGGTTAATGGAATACCGTGAAAGATCCACTTTTTGCTCCTTTTCACTATTGTTTAGCAGAACCATCACAGCTTCATCATCCGTGTGTCTGAAATACACATAAACTCCGCTTTCGGGAATATAGTGCGTAAATTCACCAAATTGAACCGCCTCATTTGTCTTTCTCCAATTCAACAGTCTCCGGGTATAATTAAAGGCATCCAACTGCTCCCCTGAAAAACCTTCCTGAGTAAAAGCGTTTACTTTATCACCCGGCCATCCACCCGGAAAATCTTTCCTGATATAGCCATGCCCTTCATGTTCGCTACCTGTCATCAGTAGTTCACCCCCGTAATAAATTTGCGGGATTCCCCTTACGGTCATTATAAATGCCATCCCCAATTTAAACTTTCGGATATCCTCCTGCATTTTTGTGTAAAACCGGTCTCCATCATGATTGTCCGTAAAAACAACCAGATTCATCGGGTTACTGTAAAGAAAATCCTGTGCGAGTGTTTCGTATAACGCAAGGGTACCCCGGTCCCAACCATCCTCTTCGTTAAAAGCCTTGTTCAGAGCATACATCAGTGGGAAATCAAACACGTTGGTAAGGTACGAACGATATCCATCATTATTTGATTCATTATCGAGCCAGTAAGCAACGAGTGAAGGATAATTAAGCCACACCTCACCCACTACATTGAAGTCAGGGTATTCTTCCAGAATCCGTTGCATCCATGTAGCCATAAAATCTTTATAAGGATACGGGTAAGTATCCTGACGGATGCCATCAAGGCCCAGGTATTCGATCCACCAGATGGTATTCTGAATAATAAACTCAGCCACATAAGGGTTGTGCTGGTTCAGGTCGGCCATTGTTACATCAAACCACCCTTTGACCATCTTATCATAATCTGCATTTGATGCATTCGGATCGCTTTGTACAATTCCACGGTAATTTGTTCGTGTAAATTCAGGCCATTGATTATACCAGTCTTTGGCGGGCAAATCATCATTCCAGTAATAACCCGTTCCGCAATGGTTAGCCACCATATCCATAATGATTTTCAACCCTTTTTTATGTGCATCCTTAACGAGTTGTTTGTAATCTTCATTGGTACCAAAGCGCGGATCTACTTTATAGCAATCTGTGATGGCATAGCCATGGTATGACTGTTCGGACATGTTATTTTCCAGCAACGGATTTATCCAGAGAGCTGTTACGCCCAGATTCTCCAGATAATCAAGATGATCACTAATTCCTTTTATATCTCCACCGTGCCGGCTCAGCGAATTTTTACGGTTAGCCTCTTCAAGCATCCCTTTTACGTCATCATTTTCATTATCACCGTTGGCAAATCTGTCGGGCATCAGCAGATAGATTACGTCAGAACCGTCAAATCCCTGATGCAACTCAGGGTCCTTATTTCTGCTGCTCAGGACGTACGTATACGCATCTACGATCTTTTTTCCTTTTTTAAAATAAATCTCAAAATTTCCGGGCTTGGTTTCCGGCGATATGGTCAGGTTTAAGAACAGATAGTTCGGATTTTCCATCTTGATCACTTTCTTCAAAGTAACACCATTATAAGAAATGTCAGGTGTTGTTTCGGCAATATCTTTTCCATAAACCATCAATTGAAGATCAGGGTTTCTCATTCCCGTCCACCAACCGGGCGGGTCAATTCGGTCAACTCTGGTTTTTTTTGCCTGAACCTGTATTGCGAGGGTTATCACCAACGCAATAATAAAAAAGCGTACTCCGCTCATAGAACTGGATTTTTAATGTCTAGCAACTACCAAAAATAACATAAAAACATGTGGCTTTCCTGAATTGCAGTCGTTTTGCCCGATTTATTGTTTAAAAGTAATGAGCACTTTCTGTAAAGCCCTTCGCAATCGTTTTAGTTAGTATTTGGGACACAAATTCCAGAATACAGATAAATGTTTCCCAAAGCTTTGCCTCATAACAAACAAACCTCAGTAACTTATATCTATTTTTGTTTTACCGCATTTTAAAAAAAATCATGAATACTAAAGAGTCGTTATTATCGTATTGGCATATACTGTATCCGCAAGAACCTGTGGAAATGTTACACACTTTTCTGTCTAAAATAAAGAATCTGTATGCTCCTGCAAATGCATCTACTGATGCCGATTGGTACAAAGATGTTGTTGTTTATTCGCTGTATGTCGATTTATTCAATAATGACTTCAACGGTCTGACTTCAAAACTTGACTATTTGCAAAACCTGGGGGTTAGCTGTCTTTGGCTGCTACCTATTCTCGATTCACCCATGCGCGATGCCGGTTTCGATATTCGGAATTACGACCACATTCGTACTGACTTGCTAGGTACGAATTCCGCAGAAAGCAAAGAGACACAGGAAGAGGTCTTCGGCCACTTTCTGGAAGAAGCGCACCACCGCAAGCTGAAAGTGATTTTCGACATTGCCGTTAACCATTGTTCCGATGAACATCCTTTGTTCAAGGAAGCCCGTAAATCGGAGAATAACCCTTACCGTGATTACTTTATCTGGAGTAAAAATACGAATCTTTATAAGGAAGCCCGCCTGTTGTTTAAAGGCATAGAAGACAGCAACTGGGAATCCAATGGTGATGGTTGGCACTATTTCCACCGTTTTTTCAACTTCCAGCCCGACTGGAATTACCGGAACCCGGAGGTGCTGTTCCAAATGAGTGAAAACCTCCTTTACTGGCAAAGACTGGGCGTGGATGGTTTCAGGGCTGATGCCATCCCTTATTTATGGAAAGAAGAAGGTACAAGTTGTGAAAACCTGAGCAATACTCACATCCTTGTTAAATTTTTCAGGACTGTGCTGGACTATATCAAACCCGGCACACTGCTACTGGCCGAAGCTTGCCAAAAACCCAATGAAGTTGTTAAATATCTCGGAGACGGTGACGAATGCCATGCGGCCTATCATTTTCCGTTGATGCCGATGATGTTCAAAGCCATTGCTGCCGAAAGCGCAGCACCGGTTAAAGAAACGTTAAGTCCGGCCGTAACACCGGAGATCCCGGAAAGTGCTCAGTGGTTTACTTTTCTCAGGGTACACGATGAGCTGAGTCTGGAGTTGGTATACGTGTCGGAAGAAGACCGGAAATTCATCCATGATAACTATTGCCATCAGCCCGAGTGGGATTTCAGGGTGGGCGAAGGCATTTCGGCACGACTGTCGGAATTGATGCAACGCAATCCCGATAAAATCGCCCTGGCTTATTCGCTGATGCTGACCCTGACCGGCACCCCTGTTGTGTATTACGGTGATGAATTCGGCAAACTGAACGATGAACAGTATTACAAAGAACAGATCAAACTAACCGGAAAAGATGATACCCGTTTTCTGGTGCGGGGTCGTATTGACTGGCAACAACTGGAAAAAGACCTGAAAGACAAAGAGAATTTCCGCAGCCGGATATTCAAAACTATTTCGGCTATGCTGGACGCCCGCCGGTCGCTGAAAGTTTTTGGGCGCGGAATTACCGTATTTATAAATACTCCGGACTATCTGCTTGCCTATTTGCGCGAAACCGAAGAAGAAAAAGTGCTGGTTATAAACAATTTATCTTCACAACAACAAACGTTCAGGCATCCGTTCACTGACAATAACCTGATTGTGCTATACGCCAATGGTTTTCAGATGGATACCGACCGGAATGAGATGCGGTTTGACCCCCATGGGTTTGGCTGGTTTTTGATACTTTAGCTAAATGAAAAAACTGTTTTTGTCTTTTACCTTTTTGACACTTCTTATTGCAGGATGTTCTTCACACAATCCGCAAATACTCATAAAAACCGAGCTGGGTATTATTACGGTGGAATTGCACCCCGACAAAGCTCCGATAACTGTTGCCAATTTCCTGAAGTATATTAAAGAGCAACGCCTTGACAGTGCTACCTTTTACCGTACTGTGACGATGTACAATCAACCGGGCAACAACATAAAGATCGAAGTGATTCAAGGTGGTTTGTACGATGACAATCACCCAAAAGCGCTACCTCCCATTAAGCACGAAACAACGCAAACAACCGGCATTCTGCATAAAGACGGGGTTATCTCCATGGCACGCAACGAACCATGTACAGCCACTTGTGAATTTTTTATTTGCATAGGCGACCAGCCTTCACTTGATTACGGTGGAAACCGCAACGCTGACGGACAAGGTTTTGCTGCCTTCGGAAAAGTGATCAAAGGGATGGATGTAGTGCATAAGATCCAGCATTCGCCGGCGGAAGGACAATGGCTGAAACCGAGGATAAAGATCCTGGATATGGAGTTAAAAGAATGATAACAAGATTACAAACTCATCCTGCCGGCACGCGTCCCTGCCGCAATGGCCGGGCTTTTATTAATCAATCCTTAATAATAGTAAAATACCTTTCTCCGTCATTGTCCCACACCAATTCGTCATTATACCAGACTTTTGTACAAACAATTAAACTACCATCTTCGTTTCTTTTAATATGGCACTGAACGGTGTCTCTATCGGTTTCATTCCATTGAATATATGTAATAGGGTCTGTACCATCTTGCTGGACTTCAAAATTTGTAAAAACACTCATAACATACCTATTATCGCGTTCAAAGAAATAATAACCTTTTTGGTGATCACAATTTCCACAAAAATAATATTGCTCGACACCATCTAAAAGATAAACTAATTTAATTTTATCTTGATTATAGGAATTATTTGTGTCAGGATTTAATAAATCACTTCCTGCACTATTCTGAAGTTTTAAATGAATACCAATATCTAAAACATCCGATCCGGAGTTTTTTGAACAACTTAAAAGCAAACAAATGCCGGCTATTAATAATAACTTTTTCATAATAAAGTTTTTACAGTTTTAATACTCCCCCCCTGGTTCAAGTCTTGTGCGATAGCCCTGCACGTGGTTGACTTGGGCCAAAGCTCCATGTTCAAAATTTATTTTACGGCTTATTTTTCAAATATAAAAAACATCTTGCAAAATGGCTTTGTTTTTGCCAGTAATAAGCGTTGCTGCTTTTTAGCTGCGCCCAAGTCTCGCTTACACACCAGCCAAACAGAAGACCTGAGCGAGGGAATAAGAAAAGTTAAGCGAGAGGAAAAGATGAAATGAAGACAAATGGCTCAAGCAAATCAGCTTTCCCGCAAACGATTGTACTCAAACATTTTATCGTTATCTTTATATTCCGGTTATAATTTACTGTTGAAACAAGCTGCAACCGCCGGAAAACACGCAATTATTACGACCTTTGCATACTGAAAAATCTGAAACTATGCCGAAACATCCTTTTGAAGCCGTGATCTTTGACCTCGACGGGGTTATAACTAGGACTGCCACTACACACAACCATGCGTGGAAAAAAATGTTCGATAACTACCTGCGCTACTGTGAAAAAAAAACCGGTAAACCGTTTAAGGAATTTACTTCGGAAGACTACCTGCATTACGTGGACGGAAAACCACGCTACGACGGTGTGAAATCGTTCCTTGAGTCGAGAAATATTGACCTTCCCTACGGTACGCCGGAAGATGTTCCCGAATTTGAAACTGTATGTGGCCTCGGAAACCGAAAGAACAAAGCCTTCAACGAAGTTCTGCAAAAGGAAGGTGTTGAAGTGTATCCGTCAACCGTCAAACTGTTGGAACAACTGAAAAAGGATGGTGTTCACATTGGGGTGGCTTCCTCCAGCAAAAATGCTGAAGCCGTCCTGACGGCAGCCGGCCTGATGCATTTTATTGAAACCCGTGTGGACGGTGTTGTGTCGGCAGAATTGGGGTTGAACGGAAAACCGGCGCCCGACATTTTTGTAACGGCAGCCAAAAACCTAGGTGTTGAACCATACAAGGCTATTGTAGTGGAAGACGCCACATCGGGTGTTCAGGCCGGAAAAAACGGGAATTTCGGACTTGTACTTGGCTTAGCCCGCGAAGACAACATCCAGGCACTAAAAGCCAACGGTGCCGATATAGTAGTTGAAGACATGGAAGAACTTACGATAGACGACTTCGATAACTGGTTTCTGAAAGGTGTGAAAGAAGATAACTGGCAGTTAATCTATCACGATTACGACCCTGTCAAAGAAAAATCGCGCGAAGCCTTACTTACTGTTGGAAACGGCTTTTTCGGTACCCGCGGGGCTATGGAAGAAACAACAGCAGGAGAAAGTCATTATCCTGGAACTTACATTGCCGGCCTTTATAATCGGCTTAAAACACCCATATCCGGCAGAGATGTGGAAAATGAAGATTTTGTAAATGCACCGAACTGGTTAAAGACCGGTTTTAAAATTGAAGACAATAACTGGCTAAACCCCGATGAAGTTACTATCAATGAGATCAGCCGAAAACTGGATTTCAGAAATGGGTTGCTATCGAAAGCGATGATCGTTACCGATGGTGAAGGACGCAAAACAAAAATTGAATCTTACCGCATAGCCAGCATGGGAAACAAGCACCTGGCAGCAATAAAATACCGGGTTACACCCCTTAATTACTCGGGCCAGATGAGTTTTTGCAGCTCGCTGGACGGTACATTGAAAAACGAAGGTGTTGAAAGATACAGTTCTCTCCGCCAGCAGCATCTTGAGCCCATTAAACAAAGTGGAAAAGAAGATATTTCTTATCTGAAGGTATGCACAACACAATCAAAAATTGAGCTCGCTGAAGCGGCTCGCCTTCGTTTTCGTGTGAATGGAACAGAGCAGATTGCTGATGCGCGTGTGCTGACAGATGAAGGGATTGTTTATGCGATGATTGATTATCATGCCAAAAGAGAAGACACCATCGAGTTGGAAAAGATTGTGAGCATCTACACATCGCAATTCGATGATAAAAACATTGAGGACCAGGCTACACGTAGTGTCGAACAAGCCCCTTCGTTTGACAAATTATTAGAAGAAAGTACCCGGGCATGGAAAAATATCTGGCAAAAAGCTGATATCTGCCTCAAAGGTGACCGTATTTCGCAGAAGCTGTTACGGATGCATATCTACCACCTGATCGTTTCGGCTTCACCGCACAACACCAAACTGGATGCCAGCGTTACGGCACGCGGCCTGCACGGTGAAGCCTACCGCGGCCATATTTTCTGGGACGAACTGTTCATCCTGCCGTTTTATGACATCCATTTCCCCGAAGTAGCCCGCTCGCTATTGATGTACCGCTACCGGCGGCTTGGCAAGGCCCGTGAATACGCCCGTGAACAAGGCTACAAAGGAGCTATGTTCCCCTGGCAAAGTGGTAGTGATGGCAGCGAAGAAACGCAAATATTACACCTGAACCCCGTTACCAGCGAGTGGGGACCCGACCACAGCTCGCTGCAACGGCATGTGTCACTGGCCATTGCTTACGATGTGTGGCAGTATTTCCATGTCACGAACGATGTGGATTTCGTGGAAAGATACGGTGCCGAGATGTATCTGGAAATCTGTCGTTTCTGGGCAGATAAGACTGAATTTGACGAAAAGACAGGACGCTTTTCCATCAAAAAAGTGATGGGACCGGACGAGTTTCACGAAATGTATCCCGGTACCGATGAAGGCGGCCTGACAGATAACGCTTACACCAACATCATGGTGTCGTGGATGTTCGACCAGGTTCCCGGAATGCTTAAAAGAATGAGCGAGCAAGCCAAAACAGTACTGTTTGAAAAAATCGTGCTGAAAGAAGAAGAACTGTCCCAATGGAACGATATCCGCCGGAAACTCCGCCTGGTTATTTCTGAAGACGGCATCATTGCCCAATATGATGGCTATTTTGACCTGAAAGAACTTGACTGGGACCATTACCGCAACAAATACGGCAATATTTACCGGATGGACCGTCTGCTGAAAGCCGAAGGGAAATCAGCCGATGATTATAAAGTGTCCAAACAGGCAGATGCGCTGATGACCTTCTATAACCTGGATAAAGAGCAGGTAGATCATCTTCTGGAAGAGATGGGCTACGAACTGCCGGAGGATTATCTGGAGAAAAATCTTAAATATTATCTGGCCCGCACCTCACATGGTTCCACACTCAGCCGGGTGGTACATGCACAACTGGCAAAGATCATTGGTGACGACCAACTCAGCTGGAACTTATACTTTGATGCGTTAACCAGCGACTACAAAGATCTCCAGGGCGGCACCACAGCCGAGGGCATCCACACCGGCGTGATGGCAGGAACCATTATGATTGCCATTACTACCTTTGCCGGCATCGATTTGCGGGGTGATATTTTAAAAATAAATCCGGCACTTCCGGAACGATGGAAACAGATGATCTTTAATTTGGGATTTAAAGGAGTTACTTATAATTTTGAATTATCAGGTAATTTTGTCAAAATTAATACCGACAAAAATGCTGTTATAATTGTGGGTGGAAAAGAAATAAAGATGAATAAGGGGGAGAAAAGAAATATTTTCGCTGACGAATGAACTCGACAGCTAAGTATTCTGGCGTCTCCACAGGACTAAGGATTCCAGAATTATTTAAATAACGCAATTTCTCATCCCGGAGGGATAGAATGAGAACCAAACCTGGGAATTTATTCCCGGGCCGAACAAAAACAACATAACATGTCATCATATATTCGCATCTACATCTATTATGTGTTTAGCACTAAAAACCGTGAACCATTAATAACACCTGAATTGGAAAACTGTTTATGGCCTTATATGATCGGTATTGCCCAAAAGAATAATATGGAAGCAATAGCCGTTAACGGAACAGAGGATCATGTACACATTTTACTATCCTTACCTTCGACAATAACAATCTCTCAAGCTATAAAACTAATAAAAGGGGGTTCTTCCCACTGGATTCATCAAACATTTCCTGATTTTCAAAATTTTGCATGGCAAATTGGATATGGTGCTTTTAGTGTTAATCATTCAAATCTTAAACAAGTTGTTACATACATAAATAATTAAAAGAAACATCATGCAACAGAGAATTTCAAAAATGAATTTTTTGTTTTATTAAAAAACCATGAAATAAATTATAACGAACAATATATTTGGGAATAATCTTTCGCTGGCGAATGAATTCGACAGCTAAATATTCTGGCGTCCCTCCGGGACTAAGGATTCCAGAATTATTTAAATAACATAATTTCTCCTCCCGGAGGGATAGAATGAAAACAATAAAAAATATATAATCATGCTCGAAGACGTATTATTAATCACCGATAAACACCGCACAGCAGCAGCGGATATCGTAAAAGAGATCCTGAAAATGAAAAAAGACAAATTCATTGTGGCTATTTCCGGCGAGTCGGGTTCCGGAAAATCAGAACTGACCCATGTAATTGCCAAAGACCTGCGCAAACATGGTGTTTTTGCCAAGCCTATTCATATAGATAACTTTTACAATACGCTGCCCCTGGAACGAACCGAATGGCGCATAAAAAACGGCATTGAAAAAATTGTGGGGCTCGGCGAATACAAGTGGGATGAAATCAACAAGGTGATAGATGATTTTAAGAACAACCGAAAGTCATCCATGCCCTGTGTTGACCTGGTAACCGAACAAGTGGATACATTAACCACCGATTTCAATGGTATTGACATGTTAGTAATTGACGGACTTTATGCCATTAATACCGAAGGTGTAGATTTAAAAGTCTTTATTGAGCTTACTTACCACGAAACCAAAAAAGCGCAAAAAGACCGGGGCAAAGAACCGCAAAATGATTATCGGATGAGGGTGCTGGAACAGGAACATAAACAAGTCCAATCCATTAAACACAAAGCAGATTTACTTGTAACCATGAATTATAAGGTAGTACCGGCAAAATAAAGCACTAGAAACTGTCTGGTAACTTATTATTACCGGTTCGGATCATCTACATCTTTTACCAACAGAGTTAGAAATCCGGCAAGTATCATCGAAACACCTCCAAGGATGAGCGCATAAATAGCGTGTCCTCCGGCTATATCCCGCACAAAGAAACCGAGAATACTAGCCGCCAGGATTTGCGGAATGACGATAAAGAAATTGAATATTCCCATATAAATTCCCAACTTGTGCTGCGGCAGCGAGCCCGTCAATATTGCATACGGCATGGCCAGGATACTTGCCCATGCCAGGCCGACACCCAGCATGGAAATGATCAGCAGGTTCGGGCTGTGAAAGAAATAAACAGAAATCAACCCCAGGCCACCGGCCACCAAGGCAATCAGGTGGGTGATTTTACGATTTGTATATTTTGCCAGCACAGGTAACAGAAAGGCCACAACGGCGGCAAAACCATTGTAAACGGCAAACATAATCCCCACCCAGTTGGCACCCTCATTAAACAACTCGGAACTGGAATCGGTTGTGCCATATATATGGCTGGTAACAGCCGATGTCGTGTAAATCCACATGGCAAATAAGGCAAACCACGAAAAAAACTGAACGAGAGCCAGTTGTTTCATAGTGGCCGGCATTTTAAACAGATCGTTGATCACCTCAACAAAACCATTTCTACTTTTACCTGAATTAATAAGCATTCCGGTCAGTACCTGTACGGCGCCAAATACCATCAGGCCAAAACCGAGAATGTACAACTCGGCTTCCAGGGCAAAATAAAAGACCAGAAAAGCCAGTATAGCACCACTAATGATCCAGAAGACACTACTTCTCAAAAATTTGGAGCCGGGTAAAATCTCATCTGCATCGGTATGTATTTTCAATTTTTCTGCCCGTTCTTCCTGAAACGTTTTCATTTCCTCCGGTGAATATTCCTTTGTGCGCAATATGGTCCAGAGTACAGCAATAAAAAAAATAGCTCCCCCGATATAAAACGAGTATTTGACCGATGGTGGGATCATCCCTTCAGGAGCCGTATTGGCAATACCCAGCCAATTAGTCATTATGTAGGGCAATGCCGAAGCTACAACGGCTCCGGTTCCGATGAAGAAACTCTGCATGGCAAATCCTCTGGTGCGTTGTTCCGAAGGCAACATATCACCCACAAAA
>Ga0209013_10000220_pt1 | contig 48736 bp, 41 predicted proteins | sample Cruoilmetagenom2_FD_187291 | JGI IMG/M metagenome (GOLD analysis project Ga0209013, IMG submission 187291) | Oil polluted marine microbial communities from Coal Oil Point, Santa Barbara, California, USA - Sample 2 (SPAdes) (version 2) | ecosystem: Environmental > Aquatic > Marine > Oil seeps ...
CAGTACCGAGCCAGTGAGCCGCCTTCGCCACTGGTGTTCTTCCTAATATCTACGAATTTCACCTCTACACTAGGAATTCCACTCACCTCTCTCGGACTCAAGACTATCAGTATCAAAGGCAGTTCCGAGGTTGAGCCTCGGGATTTCACCCCTGACTTGAAAGTCCGCCTACGCGCGCTTTACGCCCAGTAATTCCGAACAACGCTAGCCCCCTCCGTATTACCGCGGCTGCTGGCACGGAGTTAGCCGGGGCTTCTTCTGCGGGTACCGTCATTATCTTCCCCGCTGAAAGGGGTTTACAACCCTAAGGCCTTCTTCACCCACGCGGCATGGCTGGATCAGGCTTTCGCCCATTGTCCAATATTCCCCACTGCTGCCTCCCGTAGGAGTCTGGGCCGTGTCTCAGTCCCAGTGTGGCTGATCATCCTCTCAGACCAGCTACAGATCGTCGCCTTGGTGAGCCATTACCTCACCAACAAGCTAATCTGACGCGGGCCGATCTTTCGGCGATAAATCTTTCCCCCGAAGGGCGTATCCGGTATTAGCCCAAGTTTCCCTGAGTTATTCCGAACCGAAAGGCACGTTCCCACGCGTTACTCACCCGTCTGCCACTATCCACTACCCGAAGGTAGCTTCTCGTTCGACTTGCATGTGTTAGGCCTGCCGCCAGCGTTCGTTCTGAGCCAGGATCAAACTCTTAGATTGAGAATTCGATTCTGAACTTATCCGGATGGAATTTCCGGATGATCGCTTACGTTTTGACGAGTTCCCAACAAGCATGAAACCACATCACCGAAGGTGACATGCAACACGCCTATTGGCTTCTTGAAAACGCAAGATCGTCAGAGTCTCGTCGTCGGCCCTAAGAGGAACCGACTCGCAAGGACTCCGCCGTCCGCGTTTCCCTTTCTTCATATTACAATGTCAAAGAGCCGGTGGACGAGCAGCCGAAGCCACACTTCCGAACCCCCAATGAAACCAAAAGCTCCGCTGAGAGTCAACGACAGCAAAGGTCCGACCCGGGATCAAAAAGGACCCGGAGGAGTACCCCTGTATCTGTCAGTGGGTAGCGCGGTCGCGTATCTTCCCGCCGGAGGTGGGAGCGGCCCGCGCTGATTGGTTATGTAGGGTCTGCCCCGGTGAGTGTCAATGGCGAAAAGCCGATTTGTGGAAGAAAATCGAATTCGGCGGGCTTTTCGCGATTGCCACCCAACTGGGGCGTATTAGCCACATTCCTGCCCGAATAAGGCGTCAGTCTTTTAGATGTTAACGGCGTGGTAACCATACTCAAGTAGTATGGGTATGATGAGGCGCCGAGGGGGACTAGCCAGGATCTATTTAGCTTCCATCTCACCGTCAAAGAGGGCAACCTCGGCCGATTTTTCGCGGCCGGATGAGATCAGGAAAGCTGGGGGATCGAGGGAAAACCCGTCGGCGCAAAATCTGGCCTCGCTGAGAGGAAACATAGACCGCTTCGGCTGTTGGTCGCCTGAGGGAAATCGGGCATCGCGCTCTTCGTAGCGTGCGACCGCAGCCAGTAAACGGGGGGATCGCGCATTGTTTGAGCGCCGTAGCGGATTCGCGCGCCGTAAGCTGGGCCAGGCACTTGTGCCGTCGACACCTCGTGGGCTTCCGACCATTTTTCTCGGTGAAGTCCCAGCCGCCAAAATCAAACGTGAGCTACCGCCGGTATATCTCAGTGAATTGGGCCATGAGGGCCCTGGCTACCGCCTCAAATGGATGGCCAGCACCTGCCTTGCAGGCATGGTCGGCGTCTGTTTGATCGGCGTCGCCATTTACGCCTCCATGAACATGGAGGACGGCTCGGGGATGGTGAATTCCATCAAGCGGGCCTCCCTCGCAGCGCTCCAGCCCATCCGCGGCGCCCGTCTCGCCCAAGATGCCCAGAGCGCCAGCGGCCAAAAACAAGACCGCATCCAGATGACCTCCGCGGGCTTCGCCAGCCGCCAAGTCATTCACGACACGATCGTACAACACCAGGGCGACCGCGAATTCATCACCATCAAGCCCTATCTTCGCATTATCGCGGGCCTTTCCACTGACAAGCCCGAAAACGCCACCCGCCTCCCCACCTTCAATCCCTTCAAGCTCTATTCCGACTCGACGCCCATCGGCGGCGGTACCGATGCCGTCGACCCATCTCTGTCCTTGCAGGTGAATATGGTCGACGTGCCCGGCGGTCTCCTGCCGGCGACCGACGATATCGAGCTTGATCCGGAGCAGGTCGATGGCTTGATCATGCGCGCGGCCGAGAATTTTGCCTATGCTGAATCGCCCCTTGCCTTCAGCGAAGGGCAAGGCAAAGCCACGCTGCAGCTCGCCTCCTACCGTCCCGGCGAAGTGGAGCGTCCGCGCTTTATGCCCAACACCACCGTTATCGAGAAGGTGGCGGACGAGGACGAAGTCTTCCAGGAGAGCCAGGTCGCCAATGCCCAGACCAAGGTCATCACGGTTGGCAAGAGCGATACGCTTCTGGGCCTCATGCTCAAAGTTGGCGCCAGTAAAGAGCTCGCCACAGAACTGATCGACAGCCTCGACGCCGTGTTCGGCCCTGAGGATCTGAAGCCGAAGCAGAAGATCGACTTCCGGCTCGTCGAGTCCCTGGCGGACTCGGACGTCAAGGAGCCGGTGCGCATCAGCATTTTCGATACGGACGGCGAGCATGTCGTGACCACGGCGCGTAACCGCGACGGCGACCATCTCGCATCCACCGTCGCGCCGGTCGACGAAGTGGTGGTGACCGCTTCCAACCGCGCCTCGCTCTATCAGAGCTTCTACAAATCGGCCCTCGACCAGAAGCTGCCGCCGGATGTCATCCTCAAGCTGCTGCGCGTCCATTCCTACGATGTGGACTTCAAGCAGAAGGTTCGGTCGGGCGATACGTTCGAAATCTTCTTCGACGGCGAAGGCACCAGCGGCGATCAGGCCGGCGAACTGCTCTACACCTCGATGACGGTTGCCGGCGAGACGCGCAAATTCTATCGCTTCCGCACCCCGGACAACACGATCGACTTCTATGACGACAACGGCTCCAGCGCGAAGAAGTTCTTGATGCGCAACCCCGTCAAGGGTAGCCGCTTTACGTCCGGCTTCGGCAATCGCCGCCATCCCTTGCTCCGCCGCGTCCGCATGCATACGGGTGTCGACTGGGCCGCGCCGCGCGGAACGCCGATCCTGGCCGCCGGCGACGGCAAGATCGAAATGGCCGAGCGGCATGGCGGCTATGGCAATTACATCCGCATCCGCCACGCCAACGGCTTCGCGACCGCCTACGGGCACATGACGCGCTTCGCCTCCGGATCCAAGCCAGGCGCCCGCGTCAAGCAAGGCCAGATCATCGGCTATGTGGGCTCGACAGGCCGCTCCACCGGGCCCCATCTTCACTACGAAGTCCTGGTCAACAACAAGTTCGTCAACCCGATGACCATCGCCGTGCCCCGCGGCCTGAAACTCGAAGGCCGCAACCTCGCCGCCTTCCAGAAAGAACGCCGCCGGATCGATGCCCTGATGGAACTGGACCCGGTCACCAACCGCGTCGCCCAGGCCCAGGTTCAATAGAGCCAACGTTCAGCAGCGCGCTTCGCGAGATCGACCTAGGCTCCCGGCCGTCCAGAAAGTTTGTCAGCCGAGCCTCAAGCACTTCTCGACTCTTTGTGTCACACTCCCAAACAACGAACACATCCCATCCGGCGCTGCGTAGCGCGGCTATGTGCTGCTGATCCCGCTCCGCATTTCTCCTTAGCTTTGGACCCCAGTAAGACGTGTTGGACTTGGGCGCACACCCATCCAGACACTTGAGGTCTGAGTGCTGGTGCCAAAAGCAACCGTGCACGAAGATGACCTTCTTGCGTGGTCCAGAGACGAGGTCGGGGTTCCCCGGCAAATCTTGCCTGTGGAGCCGGTACCGATAGCCAAGCGCATGCAGCATCCGGCGAACGACACGTTCAGGCTTGATGTTCTTGCCCCGAACGCGGCCCATCTGCTTGCTTCGTTGGCTCGGACTAAGCGTATCCAGATCGATTGATAGAAAGCCAATCGATTCGGAGAAATCTGGAGGCGCCCGGTTAACTCGAGATGAAATTCGCGCTTCAGTATCCCGAACAGCCTCTCAGCACCTTCTTAATCCAATTGGATCGTCTGGCTCTTCTTGCCAAGCATTCCCCGCGTATCGCGTCCGTAGCTGTCGATCTGCAGGAGGACGCCACCGTCCCGCTCGAACACGGAGTAACTCGCTTCGATTTCATCGTGGGGCGACGGGCGCTCCATGTGCTTCTGGGTGAAGGACCTTATCAGCGCCATGGCTCTGCTCTCCAGCCGCCTAAGCCGCTTCGTTCGCTGTCTCACCATTAAACGTGAGTTCGCCGTCGCGGACGGAGACTTCCACCGTCGCGCCGTCGCGGACCTTGCCTTGAAGGATCATCTCGGCCATCGGGTCCTGCACATATTTCTGGATCACGCGCTTGAGAGGGCGCGCGCCGTAGGCCGGGTCGTAGCCCTTGTTGCCGAGCCAGGTCTTGGCCCCCTCGTCCAATGTCAGCGCGATCTTGCGATCGGCCAGGAGCTTTTGCAGGCGCTTCATCTGGATGTCGACGATGGTCGACATATGCTCGCGGCGCAGACGGTGGAACAGGATGATCTCGTCCACGCGGTTCAGGAACTCGGGCCGGAAATGTCCGCGCACGACTTCCATGACCTGTTCCTCGACGGCTTCCGAATCCTCGCCCTCCGCCTGGTTGACCAAAAATTCGGAACCGAGATTGGAGGTCATGATGATCAGCGCATTGCGGAAATCGACTGTGCGCCCTTGCCCGTCCGTCAGGCGGCCATCGTCCAGCACTTGCAGGAGGACGTTGAAGACATCCGGGTGCGCCTTCTCGATCTCGTCGAACAGGATCACTTGGTAAGGACGACGGCGGACGGCTTCGGTCAGCGCCCCGCCTTCCTCATAGCCCACATAGCCGGGCGGCGCGCCGATGAGCCGGGCCACCGCGTGCTTCTCCATATATTCGGACATGTCGACGCGCAGGATCGCGTGTTCGTCGTCGAACAGGAACTCGGCGAGCGCGCGCGACAGCTCCGTCTTGCCGACACCCGTGGGCCCTAAGAACATGAACGAGCCCAGCGGCCGGTTCGGGTCCTGAAGCCCGGCGCGGCTGCGGCGCACAGCGGTAGACACGGCCTTCACCGCCTCTTCCTGGCCGACGACGCGGCGCGCAATTTCCGTCTCCATGGCGAGAAGCTTCTCGCGCTCCCCTTCGAGCATCTTGTCGACGGGAATGCCGGTCCAGCGCGAGACCACGCCGGCGATCATGTCTGGCTCGACCACTTCATGGGCTAGCGCGCCGGATGAGGACTCCGTCTCTTCCTGCTCTTTCAGCGTGGCTTCGAGATCGGGGATCACGCCATAGGCCAGCTCGCCTGCTTTCGCCAGATCGCCTGCCCGCTGCGCCTTGTCGAGGGCAATGCGGGCCGCGTCCAAATCTTCCTTGATCTTCTGGGCGCCGGCGAGCTTGTCTTTGTCTTCCTGCCAGCGCTGGGTGAGCACATTGGCGCTCTCCTCCAGGTTGGCGATCTCCTTCTCAAGCCGCTCCAGGCGGTCCTTCGAGGCGCTGTCGGTTTCCTTCTTCAGGGCCTCGCGCTCGATCTTGAGCTGCATGAGGCGCCGGTCCATCTCGTCCAGCTCCTCGGGCTTGGAGTCCACCTGCATGCGCAGGCGCGAGGAAGCCTCGTCCACAAGGTCGATCGCCTTGTCGGGCAGGAACCGGTCGGTGATGTAGCGATTGGACAACGTGGCCGCGGACACGAGCGCCGCATCGGAAATGCGCACGCCGTGATGCAGCTCGTATTTTTCCTTCAGGCCACGGAGGATCGAGATCGTATCCTCCACGGTCGGCTCGCCCACGAACACGGGTTGGAAACGCCGCGCAAGAGCCGCGTCCTTCTCCACGTGCTTGCGGTACTCCTCAAGCGTGGTGGCGCCGACGCAATGCAGTTCGCCGCGCGCGAGCGCCGGCTTGAGCAGGTTGGAGGCGTCCATGGCGCCGTCGGCCTTGCCTGCGCCGACAAGCGTATGCATCTCGTCGATGAAGAGAACAATCTGGCCTTCTGCGGCCTCGACCTCGGACAGGAGGGCCTTCAGCCGCTCCTCGAATTCGCCACGATATTTGGCGCCCGCGATCAGCGCGCCCATGTCGAGCGACAGCACCTTCTTGTCCTTCAGGCTCTCCGGCACATCCCCCTTGACGATGCGTTGCGCCAATCCTTCGACAATGGCCGTCTTGCCGACGCCCGGCTCGCCGATCAGCACGGGGTTGTTCTTCGTGCGGCGCGACAGAACCTGAATGGTGCGGCGGATCTCCTCGTCGCGGCCGATGACGGGATCCATCTCGCCCTTCTCGGCGGCCTCGGTGAGGTCGCGCGTATATTTCTTCAGCGCATCATATTGCTGCTCGGCGCCCGCCGAGTCAGCGGTGCGGCCCTTGCGCAAATCGTTGATCGCCTCGTTCAGGCTCTGAGGCGTGATGCCCGCTTCCTTGAGGATGGCGGCGGTCTCGCCCTCGCCCGTCATGGCGAGCGCCTGGAGCGCGCGCTCCACGGTGACGAAGCTGTCGCCGGCCTTGGTGGCAATCTGCTCGGCCTGGTCGACCGCGCGGCCAAGCGCCGGCGTCATCTGCGGTGCCTGGGCACCGGCGCCGGAAACTTTGGGCAATTTGGCGAGCGCCGCATCGGTGCGGGCCAGCGCGATCTTGGCATCGCCGCCGGCGCGGGCAATCAGCCCGGACGCGAGCCCTTGCTCATCGTCCAGAAGCGCTTTGAGGAAATGCTCGGGGGTGACCTGCGGGTTGCCGTCGCGCAGCGCGATCGTCTGCGCGGCCTGCAAAAACCCCTTCAAGCGGTCGGAGAGTTTCTCGAAATCCATGTGTTTCCCTCTTGAGGTGGCCAGATATGAGGGCAGGCCGGAAATGTTGGATGGGTGGCAGGCACCGCTGAGGGTGGGTCATACCAGCGGCGTGTTAACGGACATATAGCGAGCCATTTTGCTAAGAAAAAGGGTCTTGGCCTTAAGCCGGAACAAAAAAGCACAAACGGCGGTGCTATCGCGCCTTCAAGATACGCTGCCAAAGCGTACCGCCGAGATATTTTGAGAACACGACGATATACGCGACGATCACGGCGAAGAGAAGCAAGGCCGGCCCGCCCTGAAGCTCAAATCCGTCCGGGGTCAAGCTGCCGGTGAGATAACCGACCGCGTAGCCGCCAGCGAAAAAGATCGTGATGAAATCGAAGATGGCAGCCAGAACCTTCCGCCACGTCGAAACGGGCTTGGCATTTGGCGCATCGGGCACAGGCGTGTCGGACATGCTCGCCTCTCGCTGAGATCACGCGGAGACGACACCCTACCCGTTCGCCGGGTGCGCGAGAAGACGGAACGGCTTAGCTGACAGTGCCAGAGGCACCTTCGGTCTCTTCCGCGGCGCCCACCTCAACCGGCTGCTCGGGGCCATTGGCCTCCGCTGCGCCATTGGCTTCCGTGGTGGCGTGGGCCTCGCCGGTCGCCTGGGTCTCCGTGGTCGCCTGGGCCTCCGTGGCTGCGTGGGACCCATTATTGCGACGCTGCCGGCCACGACCGCGACCGCGACCTTCGGACGGCGCCACGGCCGCATCAGATCCGGCCTCGCCGGAAGCAGCCTCTGCCGTTCCTTCGGAGTCAGTTTCGGCGTCCTCGTCCGCATTCTGCCGGCCGCGGCCAGCGCCGCCATTGGCCTGCTGCTGACCTTGCGGCTGTTCTCCGGCCTGAGGCCCGGCGGCCTGCGAATGGGCCGCCATGATGATGCGGTTGTAATGCTCGGCGTGCTGGAGATAGCTCTCCGCCGCGATGGTATCGCCCGAAGACAGCGCATCGCGAGCGAGCGACATGTATTTCTCGGCAACGTGCGCTGCGGTTCCCCGGATTTTCACATCGGGTCCGTTCGACTCGTAGTTCCGTGCCAGTGGATTCTGGGGCTTGCGGCTGCGGCCGCGACCCCTGCGATTCTGTTGTCCTTGCCTCATAAGCCTTCTTCACCTGATTGGCGGCCGACAGGCCGCACTCATCGCTCCCAGATCTGTGGTCATGGACCAAGCCCAAGCCGAGCATGCGAAGCGCCCGAAAAGCCGGCTCGGCCTTGCTAGTTTTCTCAGCGGTTCTTTTTCTTGCTGCCTTGTCTCAGTCGGTCCCGGGCGCGAAGCAAAGTGCTTCTTGAGTTAGCGCCAGCCAACCAAATCTATTTTGCGATTCTACGGTTCCCGAACGGCCCAAGAGGCGCATGCGCCTGTCAATCGAGGTTCTGAAAGGAAATCCGCATTGTTGCTACGCAACCGGCGACGCCTAATCCCTGCTGTGGCTCGCCATATAGTCTGATTTCTTGGTTAGAACCTAGCCTGAACATCCAGATATTCCAAGCATATTTTTGGGTCTCCCAGAGCTTGCGGGCCCGTTGGTTTACGAAGACTTGGCGCAGATGCAGCGGGGATGTCCCCCGAGATCCGTCTGGACTCCGTTGTCAGCGACCAAAAGACGCTCCTTGCGAAAAATCTCTGTTACGGCCCGCATCTGGGTGCAGCCGACCTCCACAAGCAACGACCCTCCTGGGTCAAGAAACCGCGCCGCGCCGTCCGCGATCCGCCGATAGGCATCGAGCCCGTCCGCACCGCCATCGAGCGCGGTCCGCGGATCGTGCCGGGCTACCTCAGGCGCGAGCCCATCGATCTCGGCGCTTGCGATATAGGGCGGGTTGGAGACGACGATATCGTAGCGGCCGGCCAGCCCCTCGAACCAATTGGCGGCCACGAACCGCGCTCGATCCGCAACGCCCAAGGCCAGCGCGTTGTCTTGGGCAACACGCAGGGCGCCGGGACAACGATCAACGCCGACCCCCGTCGCCTCAGGCAATTCAGCAAGAAGCGTGACGAGGATGCACCCTGAACCCGTCCCCAAATCCAAGAGGCGCAGAGCGTGCCCCGACAAGTTCTCGCGGCCCACAAGATCCAGAACTGCGACAATCAACGTCTCCGTATCGGGCCGGGGGTCGAGCGTGTGGGGATCGATCCGGAAATCCCGTCCATAAAACTCGCGCGTCCCGCGAATACGGGAAACGGGCTCGCCTGAGAGCCGCCGCTCGACATAGTCTTGGAAGCGCCGCTCGCAGCGCGGGCCAATCGGCTCACGGCCGTTCGCGATCAAGGCCTCGAACGACAAGCCCGTCGCGGTTTTCAGAAGCGCGCGCGCATCGAGCGCTGCCGTGTCAATGCCGCCGTGCCGCAAAGTCTTGGCGGCACGAGCCTGCGCGGACTGAAGGCTCGGGCTCACGCCTCGCCATCCTCCATCGCCGCAAGCTGGCTCGCCTGATCCTCCGTCGTCAGAGCATCGACGACTTCATCCAGCGCCGTCTCGCCCTCCAGCACCATATGAAGCTGATGCGTGGTGAGGCCGATGCGATGGTCTGTGACGCGGCCTTGCGGAAAGTTGTACGTGCGGATGCGCTGCGACCTGTCGCCCGATCCGATCTGACTGCGCCGGTCCTGCGCGCGCTCCGCGTCCAGCTTCTCGCGCTCGAGGTCGTAGAGGCGGGCGCGCAGAACCTTCATGGCCTTGGCGCGGTTCTTGTGCTGAGACTTCTCGTCCTGCTGGATCACAACGAGCCCCGAGGGAAGATGGGTGATGCGCACGGCGCTATCGGTCGTGTTGACCGACTGTCCGCCCGGACCGCTGGCGCGGAACACATCGACTCGCAGATCTTTTTCGTCGATCTGGACATCAACGTCTTCGGCCTCCGGCAACACCGCCACGGTCGCCGCCGAGGTATGGATACGCCCTTGTGCCTCGGTCTCCGGCACGCGCTGAACGCGGTGTACGCCGGACTCGTATTTCATCCGCGCGAACACGCCCTTGCCGGTAACATTGGCGATGATTTCCTTGTACCCACCCGTCGCGCCCTCGCTCGCGGACATGACATTGACCTTCCAGCCATGCCGGTCCGCGAAGCGCTGATACATGCGATAGAGGTCGCCCGCGAACAGTGCCGCCTCGTCACCGCCCGTGCCCGCGCGCACTTCTAGGATCGCGCTCTTATCGTCCGCGTCATCCTTCGGCAGTAGCTGAATTTTGAGCTGATGCCCGAAGTCCTCGATTTTGCTTCCAAGGCCGCCGACTTCTTCTTCGGCCAAAAGCTTCATGTCCGCGTCGGCGTCGCGGTCCTCGAGGATTTCCTGCAAACCCGCATATTCCTCTTGCGCCTGGCGCAGAGCGTTGATGATCTCCACGATCGGATTCAGATCCGAGAACTCTTTCGAGAGCTGAGCGTAGCTCTCCGCATCGGCGCCGGAGGCGAGCTCGCCTTGGATGGCTTGCCAACGGGCAACGAGCTTGTCGAGCTTCTCGGCGGGAATCGTGGTCATGGTTTTACTTGAGAATCAGAAATTAGAATTTGCTGGGCAGCCGGTCGGCCTTGCGGCTGCGCGGGTCGTCGGGATCGAGAACCGGGTCCGACGTATTGAAACCCGACGAAAGGCCGCTATCGCCCGAAGAGCCGCCGAGCGCCATCCATAGGCCAAGCAGCACCACGACTGCAAGCAGGCCGACAATGCCCCATTTGAGAAGCGGCGATTTGGAAGACTTCGCTTCCGGTTCGTCGAGGATCTCGAGTTCGGCCTCACCGGGAAAACTGGCATCGTCCAACGGAATGTCCGCGCCGGCCAAATCCATCTCGAGCACGGCGTTGGGGTCGGGCGCATAGCCCTGCTGAGGATAAGGCTGCGGCTCGCCTGGGACACCAGTGCCGGGGACGCTCGCGCCCGGAAAACTCGCATCGGGCAAACTCGCATCCGCCTGAAGCTGGGGAGCTACCGGTTGCGGCTGCGGGGCGTGCCCTGCCGGCGCACCGCCCGGCCAGGCAGCATCGAACGGATTAGCCCCCCCTTGCGGTGCTTCAGGTGCCGCACCAGGCCAAGCCGCCGGTGGAGCGCCCTGCGGCTGCGGCATCGGCGCTTGGGCGCGCATGGCTTGTGGCGGCTGCGGAGCTTGCGGCTGCGGAACTTGGGGCTGCGGAGCTTGAGGCTGCGGCGCTTGAGGTTGTTGCGCTTGCGGCTGTGCGGCTTGCGGTACGCCCGCCTGCCCGTTCGGCCAGGCAGGCGCCTGCGGAGCGGCTTGAGGGGCTGCTTGCGGCTGCGGCGTACCGTTCGACCATCCAGCAGGGGCCTGCGGGAAGGCCTGGCCTTGTGCTGTTGCTTGCGGTACCACTTGCGCTGGTGCGGCGGCCGGGGTGCCTGCCGCCGGAACCATCACCGGGACGTCCTGAACCGGCTTGGGCCCGAGCTCGACGACGCCGGCTTCCAACTGCGCGTAGATGCGGCGGAGCAACGGGCGGGTGTCGAGGTTTAGAATCGTGCCATAGGCGCTGACTACCCGGCACGTCTCGGGCCATGGCGGCAGGGCGTAGAGAGCACCCTGCTCAAGCGCCTGCACGACCTCGACCGGCGTCGCAATGCGCGCGGCCAAGTCCGCCTCGGTCAGATTGCTCGCGGCTCTGAGGTCCCGAAAAAGATCGGCCACTTCCGCATCATAGCCGGCAGACATTACTTCCAATCCCGTGAGTACATAGCCGCGACCGCCCCGGCCTCAGCCGAGGAGCCTACCCAATAGCTGCTGTCCCAGCCGCGAATCCCCCAAGCCCGGACAGTCTCCCCGATAGCCAACTAACACAAGCCCAATGGCCAAGACTTTGCAAGCCTTCAAGAGTTTGCGAGCCTTCGAGAGTTTGCGGGCTTTGGCGGGCCGGCGCTCGAGACGCGAAACGCCCGCCAACCGCCGGAAACGTGGACCCGCCTAAATCTGGACCCCTGTTTCGGCGGCGAATTGCTTCAATTCTTCACGCAAAGAGGTCGTCCGGCTATCGAGCAAATCTTCGAGCTTGGCGGCCAGACTGTTCGCGTCCAGCGACAGCACCATGGCTTTGACCGGCCCGACCGAGGCCGGCGCCATGGAAATGGAACGGAATCCAAGTCCGAGCAGCGCCATGGCCTCGAGGGGCTTGCCGGCCATCTCGCCACAGAGTGTGAGCGGCGTTTCGAGACGGTCCGCCTCCCGCACGATATGCCGCAGGGCCCGCAACGCCGCCGGATTGAGCGAATCGAACCGCCCCGACACGCGTTCGTTGCCCCGATCGGCCGCAAACAGGAACTGGATAAGGTCGTTCGACCCGACTGAGACGAAGTCCGTCATGGGCAGCAGGTGATCGAGCTGCCACAAGAGCGCCGGCACCTCGACCATGGCACCGACCATCAGCGTCGCGGGCTCCGGGCGGCCATGGGTCTTCAGCAGCGTGAGTTCGTGATCGATAAGCCCGCGCGCCGCCTCGAACTCCGAGACGTCGGAGATCATCGGCAGGAGGATCCCCAGCGCCCGACCGTGGGCCGCGCGTAGCAGGGCGCGGATCTGGGTGCGGAACAGCGCGGGCCTGTCGAGGGCCATGCGGATTGCGCGCCAGCCAAGGGCCGGGTTCTCTTCCGCGCCCCCGCGAAAATAGGGAATGACCTTGTCACCCCCGACATCCAAGGAACGAAACACGACCGGCCGGCCGGCCGCTTGATCGAGGATCGACTTGTAGAGCTTCGTCTGCTGCTCGAGCCGCGGGAATGTCTCGGAGATCATGAACTGAAGCTCAGTCCGGAACAGTCCGATCCCATCCGCGCCGGACTGTTTGAGATGCGGCAAGTCGAACAACAGGCCCGCATTGATATGCAAATCCACCCGCTGATCGTCGAGCGTAACCGCCGGCACGTCACGCAAAGCCGCGTACTGGGCCTGCTTGCGCGCCTGGAAGCGCACCTTGTCGGAATAGGCGTGGACCACTTCCTGGGTCGGGCGCAGATGCATCTCACCGCCCTGACCGTCGAGGATCGCCGCGTCGCCCGGCTCCACCATCTCGACCACGCCCTTGCATTGGGTGATCGCGGCAATGCCGAGCGCACGCGCGACGATGGCCACGTGGCTGTTGGCACCGCCCTCTTCCAGCACAAGACCGCGCAAGCGCTGACGGTCGTAGTCCAGCAGCTCGGCGGGCCCCATCGTCCGCGCGACGACAATCGCATCGTCCGGCAGCGCACCGGTCGATGCCGTCGCCGTTTCGCCAGACAGGAAACGGAGCAACCGGTTTGAAAGGTCCTCGATGTCGTGAAGCCGGTCGCGAAAGCGGGGGTCCGGCATGCGCATCATCCGCGCACGCGTGTCGTTGCGGACGCGCTGGACGGCGGCTTCGGCGGTGAGGCCGGTAGCCAGGGCTTCGTCCAAACGCCGGCGCCAGCCATGGTCGTGGGCGAACATGCGGAATGCTTCGAGCACCTCGTGGTGCTCGCCGGCGCGCGCGAGATCGCCCCGCTCCATCATGTCGTCGATTTGTCCCGTCAGTTCCTCGATGGCCTGCTGCAACCGGCTCCGCTCGAGCTCGGGATCCTCGGCGATGAGCTTGGTGACCACGATTCGCGGCTCGTGCAACACAATGTGCCCGAGCGCCACATTCTCCGAGATAGGCTGCCCGACAAACCGAATGCTCGAATCGCGCCCTTTCTCGGCCGTGACTTCCTCGGAGAGGATGCCTCCCGAAGCCAACGTCTCGGCGATCACCATGGCGGTGGTCTGCAGCGCCTCGACCTCTTCGTCGGAATATTGGCGCATCGTGCGATTCTGCACCGTGAGGACGCCGATCGTGTCCCCGCCGCGCAAGATCGGCACGCCCACGAAGGAGTGATAGATCTCCTCGCCCGTCTCGGGGCGGAACGAAAACGCCGGATGATGCTGGGCGTCCGCATATTGCTTCGGCTCGCCCTGCTCGGCAACGAGGCCGACGAGACCTTCGCCGGGCTTCAGATGGGTATTGTGGACCGCGCTCGTATTGAGGCCCTCGGTGGCGACCAGCTCGAGCGATCTGTCACGGCGGCGCAAATAAAGCGAGCACACCTCGGCCACGATATTCGAGGCGATCAGCATGACCACCTTGTCCAGGCGTGCCTGCGCGCTCTCGTGTTCCGCCATCACCTCGCGGAGGCGGCGGAGCATCTGCCTTGGAGCACCAACGGATGCAGACATAACGATCAGTCCCGGACCATCCGCACCTGGCGGACTCTCGAGCTTCCCCAAATTGAACGGCTAGAGTAGCCCTATTTTTGCGTCTAAGCGCCGTCCAACCCAAAAAGGGTATGCAAGGTTCGCACCGCAAGCTCGGCATAGGCAGCATCGATCAAAACGCTGATCTTGATCTCGGACGTGGAAATCGCCTCGATATTGATTCCCTTTTCAGCAAGGGCGCTGAACATTTGTGCTGCAACGCCCGCATGGCTCCGCATGCCGACGCCGATCGCCGAGACCTTGGCGATATCGGTCGCCCCGCGCAGATCGCGGTAACCGATCTCATCCTTGGCCGAATTGAGAACCTCGAGCGCCCGGTCGAGATCCGCGCTCTGCACGGTAAAGGTCAGATCCGTCGAGCGCCCGTCCTCTGACACGTTCTGCACGATCATATCGACATTAATATGAGCGTCCGAGAGAGGACCGAAGACGCGTGCGGCGACGCCGGGCTTATCGGCGACCTTCAGCAGCGTCACCTTGGCTTCGTCCCGCGCATAAGCAATTCCACTGACGACATTCTGCTCCACGATTTCATCCTCATGGCAAACGAGTGTACCGATCCCCTCGCCGGTGTCGGGGTTGCCGGGCATATCCGGCGCATCGAAGCTGGAGCGCACAAGCACGGGCACGCCCCACTGCATGGCGAGCTCTACCGAACGGGTCTGCAGGACCTTGGCCCCTTGAGAGGCCATCTCTAGCATTTCCTCATAGGAGATGCGGTCGAGGCGATGAGCCTTCGCCACCACCCTTGGGTCGGTCGTATAGACCCCGTCCACGTCCGTGTAGATATCGCAGCGATTGGCCTGGAGCGCAGCGGCGAGCGCCACCGCGCTCGTATCGGACCCGCCCCGGCCGAGCGTCGCGATCCGGTTGTTCGGGGCAATACCCTGGAAACCGGCACAAACGGCAACCTCGCCGCCCAGCATCGCGGCCTTGATCTCGTCGATTTCGATCCCGGTGATGCGGGCCTTTTGATGGGCTTCGTCCGTGCGCACGGGAACCTGCCAGCCCTGCCAAGAGCGCGCGCTCACCCCCATGGACTGAAGCACCAGGGCCAGGAGCCCCGACGTCACCTGCTCACCAGAGGACACAACCGCGTCGTATTCCCGGCAGTCATAGGCCGCGGATGCTTCGGTCCCGGCGTCGCTGCGCGCCTTGAAGCCCCAAGCCTCTTCGACCCAGGAGACGAGCTGGTTGGTTTGGCCAGCCATGGCGGAAACCACGATGGCGCAGGCATGCCCGGCATCACATTCGCGCTTCACATGCGCGGCCGCGTTGCGGATCCGATCGAGGTCGGCCACCGACGTGCCGCCAAATTTCAACACAAGCAAAGACATGACGGCTCACAAGAAGAGGGCCGGCCCGCTGATCGGGTCGGCCGGAAACTCCGGGTCTTTCTACTGATAAGGGTTCTGACCTGCAACAGGAGACGCCGCATCGGCGCCGGCCTTGACAGGCCGCCGCCGCCCGCCGCCAATGCGCCCATGACCGCTTCCCACGACAGAGCCGCTCAAGATGCGTCTTCGACCCTCGATGCGGGCGAGGTCGCCCAGTTCGCGGCCCTGGCCGAAGAGTGGTGGGACGAGACGGGCCCATTCCGGCCGCTTCATCAGCTCAACCCAACACGGCTTACCTATATTCGCGACCGGCTTTGCGCGCATTTCGGGCGGGATCCAAAGGAACCGCCCTGCCTCGAAGGCCTCAAAGTGCTGGATATTGGCTGCGGGGGCGGTCTCGTCGCCGAACCTTTGACGCGTCTTGGGGCCGAGGTCACAGGCATCGACCCCGCTGCTGAGACCATCGCCGCGGCCAAGGCCCATGCGGAGGGCCCCGGGCTCTCGATCCATTACGAGACCACGACCGCCGAAGCGCTTGTAGATCAGGGGCGCCGCTTCGACGCCGTCCTCCTCCTCGAAGTCGTCGAGCACGTGCCGGACGTGCCCGCCTTCCTGAAGCGGCTCGCACCGCTCGCGACCGAAGGCGGTATCATGATCCTGTCGACACTGAATAGGACGCTGAAATCCTATGCCCTCGCAATTGTCGGTGCCGAATACGTGCTGCGCTGGGTTCCGGCGGGCACCCATCAATGGGACCGGTTCGTAACGCCCGAGGAGCTGAAGACCGCGCTGACAGGTGCCGGGCTCAAACCCAGCGACCTCACCGGCATGATATATGATCCGTTGTCGGACTCTTGGAGCCTTGCGCACGATACGGGCGTGAACTACTTCGTCACAGCCACGAGACCGCGTGCCTAAGCCGCTGCAGCTGCCGGGCCTCACGCCTTCCAATTTGGTCCTCTCCCACGCGTGAATTGAGGACATTCTCAAGCCTGACATCGGCCTGACCTACGTCAGCCTCCTACCGGTGCGTTTGGGTTTCTCGGCCACACCGTGCTAGGGTCGCGCGCCTAAGCAAATACGTCGATATTTTGCATCGCGGCGCGGCAGCGCGCCGCCTTCCTGCTCGCTTGCCGGTTCGAAAAAGGCAATCGGGCGGCGGGCATGTCGCGCGTCCTAATGAATGCTTGGGAAGCATAAACCCCGGAGGAGCAATGCTAAATGACCGCAAATTCGATGAAAGCAACGACGCCAAGGCCAGCATGGATCATATCTACGATCGGGCCGATCCACGAGCGTATTTTCGCGAATTAAAAAGTGTCGGCTACACGATTCCGGGCGCCGCAAAGCCAATTCTCCAGAAACTGATCGCGCTCCTACGCCGCAATGCCGACGATACTGTCCGTGTGCTGGACATCGGCTGTTCCTATGGAATCAATGCAGCGCTCCTCAAATACGACCTAACGATCGAGGACCTATACGTGCGTTGGGGGCAGATGGCGCCTGCACGCACCACGGCCGAGGAAATCATTGAACAAGACAAGGAATTTTTTGCCGGACTTGAGCGGGTCGAAGGTATCGAGGTGATGGGCCTCGACGTTGCCGGAAACGCGATCGCCTTCGCCGAACAAGCGGGCCTGCTGGATCGGGGCCTGGCGGTGGATCTTGAAAGCCAGTCTTTGCCAGAAGCCGCCGTCGAGGATTTGGCGCCGGTCGATCTGGTGACCTCGACCGGATGTGTCGGCTATGTGACCGAGAAGAGCTTCAAGCAGTTGTTGCCGGCGCTAACAGAGGGCCGACAGCCCTGGTTCGCCAATTTTGTGCTGCGCATGTTTCCGTTCGACGCAATCGAGGAAACACTTGGCGAGTCCGGCTTCGTTACAGAAAAACTCGATGGGCAGACCTTCATCCAGCGTGCGTTCGCCTCCGACGAAGAACGAGAACGAATTCTGGAGCAGCTGATCGAGCGAGGGGTCGATCCCACAGGCAAGGAAACGGAAGGCAATCTCGTCGCCGAGTTTTTCCTCTCCCGGCCGCGCGAAGACGCCACCCGTATTCCGCTCGATCGCTTGCTGTCGGCCTAAGGACAGACAACACGCTACTCGTAGACGAGTGCCGGCACCGGACGCCCGTGGCGAATCAGACACGCGGCGTGGCCGAGGCAAACTCGATCGCGTCGTGTAACGATCCGGGGTGCGCTAACAATCTCGTCTAGTAGCCGGGCGCGCGGAACCAATTGCCCCGGCGCGGAGCCCGGCGGCGATAGCGCGGCGGAGCCTGGCGGCGGGGTTGGAACGCCCGGCGGCGGCGCTGAGCCCGCGGCTGGATCTCGTTATAGCCGTAGCGGCGATAGTTGCGGTTGGGCGCGTAGCGCGGATAGGCGGGCCGGCTATACTCTCCATACGGATCGTAGCGGCGATCGGGATGCGCGACCTTGTAGTCCCCACCCGGCGTCGATCCGGTCAGGACGACTTCCGTGCGTTTCAACCCGTGTTCCTTGACCAGAGTGAAGAAGGTCTCCGCGTTCTTGGGCGACAGCCGGACACAGCCGTGCGAGGCAGGACGGCCCAGCTTTTTGGTGTCGTTGGTGGCGTGGATCGCATGACCCTTTTTGGTGAAGAACACCGCATGGGGCATGGGAGCGTTGTCCCATTGGCGGCTGTACCAGATCTTGTTCATCGAACTTGCGGTGAACATGCCGCCGGGGGTCGCGTAACCGGGCAAGCCGGTTGAAACTGGCCAACGATGCGCCTCGACGCCGTCGACGAAGACCGTCATCTCTTGTGTCGTCTTATCGATGCTGGCGATGACGACCGGGGTCTGCGGCTCGACGATTTCGGCGGCCGCGTCATCGCTTTTCAAGGTCTCGATGTCCGGATCACCACTCAAGGACGACTCCAGTTCTTCGACCGTGGGGCGCGAGGCCTTCTTGGCGGGCTTTTTCGTATCAGCCTTGTTCGTGTCTGTATCCGCGGCTTTCGGCGCGGTGCCGCTCGGATCCATCCGGCCGTCGGGATAGACGGGCTTCGGTTGCGAGGCAAGACCCTGCGGCATGCTCAGATCGCGATCCGGCGATGTGGCATGGACGTCGGTCTCGGCGGTCGCCGGTTGGGCGAACAGCAACACCGCAAAGCACGCGGCCGAAGTTAAGCGGACAAAGCCCGGCAGCGTCAGAAACTGTGGTTGCTGATGAAAAAAGTGGCGCATGATTCGTTCCCCGGTTATGCGCGATCCAACCGTCCGGCAGCGCCTTATCTTTGCAGAGACAAACCGACTTTTCCACGGCACTTCGCGAAATGTTGTCCAGATATACGCGAGAGGGCCAAACAAGTGGTTACCCGCGCGACAACGCCGGCCAAAACGACCAATTTGTTAATTGTGGTCTTCGGGCAACTTTGGCAAGGAAAGCGCTGGAATTCCGTCCTCATACAAGGACTTAGCTTCATCGACCGTCGCCTCGCCGTAAATACTGCGCTCCTCGGCCTCGCCGTCATGCATCTTCCGCGCTTCTGCGGCGAACTTGGTTCCGACATCGTCGGCATTGGCCTTCAGATGCTCCCGCAGCCCCTTCAAGAACGCATAAGTTTGACGTTCGGGTACGGGGGCCTCCGGCGTTGGCGGGCCCTCGCTTTCAAGCGATTTGCGCCCTCCGCGTAGCACGGCGGGCGCCATGGGGGCCTTGCACACATCCGCGCTGCCACAATCGGGGCAGCGAATCACTTCGGCCTCGGACTGCTCGTCAAAAGAGTCCCCGGACGAGAACCATGCGTCGAACTGGTGCCCCGCGTCACATGTGAGCGAATAGCGGATCATGACGCCTGCCGCCTTGCCGCTTCGTCCGTAGACGTTGCAATTTCGAGATCGAACGCACGCCCATATTTGAGCGCGGGGATCCGCGCGCGGACATCGTCCACGCGGGCAAGGTCGATCTCGGCGAAGATGACGCACGGATCCGCGCCAGCCTCCGCCAGGATATCACCCCAGGGTGAGATGATCATGGAGTGCCCGAATGTTGACCGGCCGTTCTCGTGAAGACCGCCTTGCGTGGCGGCGAAGACGTAGGAACCTGTCTCGATCGCGCGGGCCCGCAGGAGCACATGCCAGTGCGCCTCCCCGGTCTGTTTGGTGAAGGCCGCCGGGATGGCGATCATATTTGCCCCTGCCGTAGCCAGGGCCCGGTACAGCGCGGGAAAGCGCAAGTCGTAACAGATGCTGAAGCCCAGCCGCGCCGGGACACCACCTGGAACAAAGTCCGCCAGCACGGCATTACTGCCCGGGCTGTAATATTCGGACTCCCGATAGGATTCCCGGCCAGGCAAATCGACATCGAACATATGCAGCTTGTCGTAACGGGCGGCGATCGCGCCGTCCGGCGCCAACAGATACGACCGGTTGGCGACCCGCCTCTCCTCCACCTTGATTCCGAGCGAGCCAATATGGAGCCAAACGCCAAGTTCGCCGGCAAGGGCGCGGAACAGGGCCAACGGCCCGCTCTCGGACTCGGGCTGAACCTGCTCCAGGACGCGTTCGGGCTCCAGCTCCATCAGCGCGGTATTCTCAGGCGTCTGAATATAATCGGCGCGCCCCTTCGCCGCCGCCCGGATGAGCGCCTCCGCCGCGACGAGATTGTCCGCAACGACACGGCTCGCCCGCAATTGCACGAGCGCGGCGCGAAACCGCCTGGCACTGTCGGACTTCATCTCGGTTCTCATCTCCATTGTAGATCCGTCTTGGACCCGTCCGGCCCACGGGCAACTGAGGCGTTAGCCCTCGGACGGTAAGCTGCGCTACCTAAAGCACGAAAGCCGACGGTTCAACGGCGTGCGCCAGCCAGCGGGAGAAAAGGCGCAAGCCCTCCTGCCTGTCGCGATATTTGAAGCCTTGGATTAGATCGCGCATGGTCTGCGTATAGCGCGCCACGGCCCGCGCCCGGTCATAGACCAGCGGCGCTGCAATCGCCGGCGCCGACAGGCTGGAACCGCCCGCGTCAAACGGCAGCGACACACCGAGGCGCGCGCAAAGAGGAGGCGCGATAAAGTCGATGCCGGCGAAACATGGACCGCAGAGCAGCCCCTGGATTCCGATCGGGCTCCGGCAGACCACACAGACGGGCGGCAGAACCACATCGGCTGCCGAACGGAGCATCGTGCGCCAAGCTGGTCTCGGCGCGGGCTCCTTGTCACCCATTAGCTCTGTGTCACCCATCCACATGGCACCCATCATAGGGTGTCCGCATGAGCCTGAGGAGGCTCAATGAGCGAGGCCCCGCTTCTTTTCGACCGGCGTCTGCTGCGGCAGCGGCGGGCCCGCTTCGCCGCGGAAATCGAAGAGCGCAAGGTCCTGCTCGCTTACGTGGCCCGCGAGATTGCCGAGCGGATCGAAATCATGCTGCGCGCCTTTCCGCGCGCCCTGGACCTTGGCGCCTATCGCGGCCTTCTGGGACGGACCGTCGCCGACCTACCCTCGGTTGGGGACGTGATGTACGCCGAAAGCGTGCTCGCCTATGCCCGGCGCTGCCCGGCCCCTGCGGTGGTCTGCGACGAAGACGTGCTGCCATTCAAGGACGGTGCCTTCAATCTCATCGTGTCGGGTCTTGCGCTTCATCGCGTCAACGACCTGCCCGGCAGCCTCATCCAAGTCCGGCGCGCGCTTGCTCCCGACGGCCTGTTCATGGCCGCGGTGCTCGGCGCGAAGGCGCTCACCGAATTACGGCAATGCCTGCTCAAAGCCGAAGAGGAGATCGACGGTGGTGTCTCCCCGCGTGTGGCACCCTTTGGCGACGTGCGAGCCTATGGCGCACTGCTGCAGCGTGCCGGATTCGCACTGCCGGTGGCCGACGCGGAAGAGATCGAAGTGGTCTATCCGTCGCCGCGGGCGTTTATGGAAGAAATCCGGGCGCTCGGCGGCGGCAATGTCCTCATGGCCCGGAGCAAGAAGCCCCTGTCACGTCGAACGCTTGCACGGGCCGAAGAGCTGTACCGGTCGCGCTACGGCACACCCGACGGCAAGGTCACGGCGACATTTCAGTTCGTGTTCATGAGCGGCTGGGCTCCAGACCCGAGCCAGCAGAAACCTTTGAAGCCGGGATCGGCGCGCAACCGCCTGGCCGACGCACTCAACACTGCAGAGCAGTCGGGGGGCGCGAAGGCGGGTTTCCTTAAATCGCGATCGAAAGAGTAAAGCTGGTCTCAAATCGAGAAGGCATCGGCGAGGATTTCCCCGATCCTGTCGAAACCCGATTGAACGCCCGAGGTCAGCACGAGAATGGCGCTGCCAACGATGGCTATGATCCGACCGTACTCGATGGCGGTGAAGCCGGATATGTCCGCGGCGAAGCGCGCGGCCCGCGCGACAAATGGACTTAGCCGCGTGGCCCCAAACCGACCCCTATTTGCACACAGCACCTTCACCCAAGCACCTCAGTAATCCGGGTAATAGGCCCTTCAATGGCTCGTCGGCGGGCGGCATCGCATAATCGCGCAAATCCACCGGGTCGACCCAGGCCAACGTCTGTCCCTCCTTGGCGGAGGCTTTTCCCAGCCAGCGCCAACAAGCATATATGGGCATAAACAAATGAAAGTCGGGGTAAGAAAAACTCGAAAATGTTAGAGGTCTTAGATCGGTTGTATCTATCGCGATCCCGAGCTCTTCTTCCAGCTCGCGCACAAGCGCATGTTCCGGCGTCTCGCCATCCTCCAGCTTACCGCCGGGCAACTCCCAAAGCCCCGCGAGCGGCTTTCCCTCCGGACGTTGAGAAATGAGGACGCGGCCTTGGCCGTCGATCAGGGCACAAGCGGCCACCACCACCAGCGGCTTTGAGGCCGCCGTATCTGTCACGAGCGGTAATCGGCGTTGACGGCGATGTAGTCCTTGGTGAGATCGCAGGTCCACATCGTGTCGTGACCCTCACCGACGCCCACATCGACGGTAATGGCAAGTTCGGCACCCTTCATATAGGCCGCGCCGTCCTCCTCGACATAACCCGGCGCGACTTCGCCGTCTTTCGCAACCTCGATATCGCCGAACCAGATTGCCAGCCGGTCACGATCGGCCGCCTCTCCGGCCTTGCCGACGGCCATGACGACCCGTCCCCAATTGGGGTCCTCGCCCGCGAGTGCCGTTTTCACTAAGGGCGAATTGCAGATCGCTTTGGCGATGGCTCTCGCGGCAGCCTTAGACTCGGCGCCCGTGACTTTCACCTCGACGAATTTGGTGAGCCCCTCGCCGTCCTTCACGATCTGATGGGCGAGGTCGCGCATGAGATCGGCAAGGGCGTTGCGAAACTCCGCAAGACGCTGATCGTCCGCGCTTGCGATACGAGGGCACCCGCGCCGCGCCGCTGCGCCCGTCGCGAACAGGAGCACTGTATCGCTCGTGGACGTGTCGCTATCGATCGTGATCGCGTTGAAGCTGTCTTCGACCAATGGAGCCAGGACCGCCTGAAGCGCGGCGGGCTCGATCGGTGCATCCGTAAACAGGAAGGAGAGCATCGTGGCCATATCGGGCGCGATCATGCCCGCGCCTTTGGCGATGCCATTGATCGTGACGCTCACACCATCGATCTTGCACGTTCGCGTCGCAAGCTTCGGAAACGTGTCGGTCGTCATGATCGCCCGCGCCGCCATGTCGTAGCCGTCCGCCTCGGCCCCATCTGCGAGCCCCGCGAGAAAGCCGACGAACTTGGCAGGGTCCAGCGGCTCGCCGATCACGCCGGTGGAGGCGACATAGACATCCGCGTCGAGACAATCGGCGATGCGGGCCGTAGCTCGCACCGTCTCGGCCACTGCCTCGCGCCCGCGCAGGCCGGTGAACGCGTTCGCGTTGCCGGAATTGACGACCAGCGCACGGGCCATGCCATGGCGCACGTGCTCCCGGCACCATTCGACCGCCGCCGAGGCCGTCTTCGATGTGGTGAAGACGCCGGCGACGGCGGTTGAAGGCTCAAACAAGGCCAAGAGCAGGTCTGTGCGGCCGACATAGCGAATGCCGGCTTCGCACGCAGCCAAACGCACGCCATCGACGGCCGGCAGAACCGGCACATGCGTCGGTGCAAACGGCGAAACCTTATCCATGGCCGAGTCCCGGGCCGAAAACCGACCCGCTAGTTTTCGTCCTTGAACTCTTCATCGGGCAACGGCGGTGCCTCGCCACGCATGGCCGCATCGTCCATGGACCGCTTGATCTCTGGATCGAGGATCTCGATCTTGGCTTTGGACCGCAGATCGCCGACGACGCTTTGCGCCTTGCGGACCACAAGCTGGCTGATGATCGGGTCTTTGACGTCGTCGAAGCTCGGGAGTTTCTGATTACGCTTTTCCTGAACTTCGATGATGTGCCAGCCGAAACTCGTTTTCACGGGCTCCGAGAGCTTGCCCACATCGAGCGCAAAGGCCGCATCTTCGAACGGCTTCAGCATCTGTCCGCGGGAGAAAAAGCCAAGACTGCCGCCCTCGGCGTTCTTGTCCTTCGACTTTTCCGCGGCGAGTTTGGCAAAGTCGGAACCGCCTTCCAACTGAGCCTTGACTTCCTTCGCCTCGTCTTCCGTGTTGACGAGAATATGCCGAGCGCTGATCTCCTGCTCCGGCTTCACCTTGGATATATTCTCTTCGAAGACCTTCTTCGCCTCCGCGTCGTCGACGGCGCCTCTGACGTTCTTGTCGAAAAACGCATCGCGCAGCGCACGGCGCCGGTGATAGGCCGCCCGCTTGTCGAACGTGTCGCTCTCGTCCAGCTTCTCCTGCTCGCCAGCACCGGCAAAGAGCTCGTTCTCGATCATGAACTGCATCAGGACCCGCTTGCGGTCTTCCGGACGGACGGTACCGAGCCGTGGTCCGACTTCGGACGCGGCAAAATCTAGATCGGATTGTTTGATCTCGAACCCGTTGACGCGCGCCACCACAGGGTCGGCGGCGTGGGCGAGCGGCACAAAAGACATCGACGCTGCCAGGAGCAGCAAGGCTGACCACAATTTCACTGGATTAATCCTCGGCTTCGGCTCCGGCCGACTCCTCAAAAGGAAGGCGGAGCGGGTTTGGGTGTTTCCCCGGCTGCCTTCTTAGCCTTGGCCTTGGAACTTGCCAAGCCGAAGGAATTGACAGCGTTATTATAATTCAATAGTTCTCGAACTATGGATATTAATGAGGCCGCCGGCGCGTTCAGCGGTCTGGCACAAGAAAGCCGCCTCAAGGTTTTCCGGTTGCTGGTCCAGGTCGGCTCCGATGGGATGGCTGCGGGCGACATCGCCAAGGCGGTGGGCGTCCCCAAGAATACGATGTCGTCCCATCTGGCCGTCCTCGCGCGTGCCAATCTCATCCAGGCTCGAAAAGAAGGCCGGTCCAAGATTTACGCCGTAGATCTCGGAGGAACCTGGGCTCTTTTGTCCTTCCTGATGGAGGACTGCTGCCAAGGGGACCCTTCCGTTTGCCGCCCGTTGATCGAGACCACTCTTGCGACATGTTGTTCGGACTGAACGGAGGAAACCGAAATGACAACCGGCAACGCCAAAGACCCTCTCAATGTTCTTTTTCTCTGCACGGGCAATTCCGCTCGATCGATCGTGGCCGAGTGCATCATGAACCGCGAAGGCGTAGGCAAGTTTAAAGCCTATAGCGCGGGCAGCATGCCGACGGGCAAGGTCAACCCGTACGCTCTCAATCTGCTGAAAAAGCTGAACTATGACGTCTCGAGCCTGCATTCCAAGTCATGGGACGACTTCACCGGCCCGGATTTGGCGGTTTTCGACTTTGTTTTCACCGTGTGCGACGACGCGGCCAGGGAAATGTGTCCGGCGTGGCCCGGCCAGGCTATGTCGGCCCATTGGGGCGTCCCGGACCCTGCCAAGGCGGAAGGTACGGACGCGGAAAAGGCGTTGGCCTTCGATGGTACCTACCGGATGTTGTTCCAGCGCATTTCCATCTTCGTGAACCTCCCGCTTGTGAGCCTGAGCAAGCTTTCACTGCAAGAACAGCTCGACCAAATCGGCAAACACGGTGCCGCAAGCGCCAAAGAGCCTGCCTAAACGTGCCACGGATACCCTGCGGCTCGCGTTGACAAGGCCCAGGCCGCAACTTATGTCTCCGGCGTCGACCCCCGGCGTTTTTATCGCCGTTTTCCGAGTGAGACCGGCGAGCAATCGCCGGGGGTCCCACACTCCATCTGCCAAGGACCTCCAGGGCTTCTCAAGAGCCCCGCGCGGCCCGGCTCACGCCACTAAGAGGCTAACGGTTCGATGCTTTCCCTCGGCACTATTGCCACCAAAGTCTTCGGCTCATCCAACGAACGTAAACTCAAGAAGTTCGAAACCGCCGTCGCGGCGATCAACGCCCTTGAGCCCGAAGTGTCCGCACTCTCCGACGAGGCGCTGCGCGCGCGCACCGACGAGTTCCGCAAACGCCTTGCCGACGGCGAAACGCTCGACGATCTTCTGCCGGAGGCCTTCGCCACGGTCCGCGAGGCTGCCAAGCGCACGCTGGGGCAACGCCACTTTGACGTGCAGCTCGTCGGCGGCATGGTGCTTCACGAAGGCCGCATCGCCGAAATGAAGACCGGCGAAGGCAAGACCCTCGTCGCCACTCTCCCCGTCTACCTGAATGCGCTGACTGGCAAGGGCGTTCACGTTGTCACCGTGAACGACTACCTGGCCAGCCGCGACGCCGCGTGGATGGGACAGATCTACAAATTCCTGGGATTGACCGTCGGCACGATCGAACACGACATCGACGACGACGTGCGCAAGGCGCAATACGCCTGCGACGTTACCTACGGCACGAATAACGAGTATGGCTTCGACTATCTGCGCGACAACATGAAGTATCTCGAGAGCGAGATGGTCCAGCGCGGACACGCCTATGCCATTGTCGACGAGGTGGACTCGATCCTGATCGACGAGGCCCGTACGCCGTTGATTATCTCCGGTCCGCTCGACGACCGATCCGATTTCTACAACACGATCGACGTGTTCATTCCAAAGCTCCGGGACGAAGACTTCGAGCTCGATGAGAAGACCCGCCACGCGACGCTCACCGAGGAAGGCAACGAACATATCGAGCAGCTTCTGATCGAAGCTGACCTGTTGCAGGGCGACTCCCTTTACGACGTCGAGAACGTCAGCATCGTGCACCACGTCCAGCAGGCGTTGCGGGCGCACAAGGTATTCCAGCGCGATCGCGACTACATCGTGAAGGATGGCGAAGTCGTCCTGATCGACGAGTTCACTGGACGCATGATGGCCGGCCGCCGGTTTTCGGAAGGACTGCACCAAGCCCTCGAGGCCAAGGAGCATGTCGAGATCCAGCCAGAGAACCAGACCTTCGCGACGATCACGTTCCAGAACTATTTCCGGCTCTACGACAAGCTTGGCGGCATGACCGGCACGGCCGCGACCGAAGCGGACGAGTTCCTGGACATTTACGGCCTGGACGTCATCGAAGTGCCGACCAACCGGCCGATGACGCGAGCGGACGAAGACGATGAGGTCTATCGCACGGCGCAGGAAAAATACGACGCCATCATCGAGCTGATCCGCGATGCGCAGCAGCGCGGCCAGCCCATGCTGGTCGGCACCACGTCGATCGAAAAGTCCGAAATCCTGGCCGAGCAGCTGAAGAAGCGCAACGTCCCGCACAACGTTCTGAACGCGCGCTATCACGAGCAGGAAGCCCATATCGTCGCGCAGGCCGGCGTGCCCGGCGCGGTGACCATCGCCACCAACATGGCTGGCCGCGGAACGGACATCCAGCTCGGCGGCAATCTGGATATGCGCCTTGAGAACTGGCGGACGGAACAGAGCGTGAAGGGCAAGGAGCCGACGCCGGAGGAGGTCGAGGCGAAGCGCGCCGAGATCGAGACCGATATCGAGGCCAAGAAGAATAGGGCGCTTGATGCCGGCGGTCTTTACGTGATCGGCACCGAGCGCCACGAGAGCCGCCGCATCGACAATCAGTTGCGCGGCCGCTCCGGCCGCCAGGGCGATCCGGGCGCGTCCCGCTTCTTCCTGTCGCTCGACGACGACCTGATGCGCATCTTCGGGTCTGAACGCATGGACGGCATGCTTCAGGCGCTCGGCCTCAAAGACGGCGAGGCGATTGTCCATCCTTGGATCAACAAGGCCCTCGAAAAAGCGCAAGGCAAGGTCGAGGCGCGCAACTTCGACATCCGCAAGAACTTGCTGAAGTTCGACAACGTGATGAACGATCAGCGCAAGGCGATTTTCGAGCAGCGCCGCGAGCTTCTGGCCGACGAAAATCTCAACGAGACCATCGCCGAAATGCGCCATCAGGTCGTGGACGATTTGGTGGCCGAGGCCATTCCGGAGAAATCCTATCCTGAACAATGGGACCTCGAGGGTCTGAAAGAGAAAGTCGTCAGCGTCTTCGGACTGGACCTGCCTGTCGGCGACTGGGCGGACGAGGAAGGTATCGCCGAGGCCGAGATGCACGAACGGCTGCTCAAGGCGACCGACGAAGCCGCCGCCAAGAAGGCGGGGCAGTTCGGCTCGCAGACCATGCGCCAGCTCGAGCGCGCGGTATTGCTGCAGACTCTCGATAGTTTGTGGCGCGAACACCTGGTGACCCTGGAGCATCTGCGCCAGGTCATTGGCCTGCGCGGCTACGGCCAGCGCGACCCGCTCAACGAGTTCAAGAGCGAAAGCTTCACCCTGTTCGAGCAGATGCTCGCGCGCCTGCGCGAGGCAGTCACCGGGCAGATCATGCATGCGGAAATCGCCCAGGAGTCCGATGCGCCGTCCTTGGACATTGCCGACCTGCCGCCCATGGAGGTCCATCACGTCGACCCCAATACGGGGCAGGACGAATTCGCGCTCGAAACCGCGGACGCCGCTCCGGCTTCCGGCGGTGCCGTGCCCGTGCGTGCCCGCAAGGCAGCCGCGGTGGCGCTCGATCCGGCAGACCCGTCGACCTGGGGCAAGGTTCAGCGCAACGCGCCCTGCCCGTGCGGTTCGGGCAAGAAATACAAGCACTGCCACGGCGCGTTCTAGCGCGCGTACGTCGGATTGAAACCGGCGTACCAATGGCGCGGTGCGGCGAAAGCCTTTAGGGGGGCGCGAACGCCATGACGGTCGACCAAGCGCTCGCCTTCTCCATCGTCGTCGGCATGATGGGGCTCTTCATCTGGGGGCGCCTGCGCTACGACGTGGTGGCGCTTCTGGCACTGCTGGCCACCATCGCCGCCGGCATCGTCCCGCCCGAAAAGGCCTTCTCCGGATTCAGCGACGACATCGTCATCATCGTGGCGAGCGCGTTGATCGTGAGCGCCGCGGTCGGGCGGTCCGGGGTGATCGAGCGGATCGTGCGTCAGTTCGGTCCCTACCTCACCACCGTGTACCGGCAGATCGCGGCCCTCGTCGGATCGGTCACGGTGATGTCTGGCTTCGTGAAGAATATCGGCGCGCTGGCGATGTTGATGCCGGTAGCGTTTCAGGTCGCCCGCCGGACAGGGACCTCACCGTCGTCCCTGCTGATGCCCATGTCGTTCGGCGCGCTTCTCGGCGGCACCGTGACGCTGATCGGCACCTCACCCAATATCATCGTCAGCCGCGTGCGCGAGCAGACGCTCGGTCAGCCGTTCGAGATGTTCGACTTCGCCCCTGTCGGTGCCTGCCTCTCACTCATCGGATTCGTGTTCCTGCTGTTCGGCTGGCGGCTTCTGCCCAAAGACCGCAAGGGCACCGTGTCCATGGACGCGGCCTTTACCCTGGAAGGCTACACGACCGAGGTCGCCGTTCCCAAAGACTCCCCGGCGGCCAATATCACGGTGAAAGCCCTCGAGGACCTCAGCGAAGGCGACGTGGAAGTCATCACCCTCATTCGGGGAACCACACGCCGCTTCGATCCGGCGGGCAATAGCGTGATCAAGGCCGACGACGTGTTGATCCTGCGCGGCGAACCCTCCGCCCTTGAGCGTCTGGTGGCCTTGGAAAAGCTCACGCTGGTGCGCCACGAAAACGGGAAAGGGAGCACCGACACGCCGACCGACGAGATCGGCATCATGGAGGCGGTGATTACGCCCGATTCCGAGCTGATCGGTTATTCGGTGGGCCAGCTGAAACTGGCCGACCGCCATGGCATGGATCTTCTGGCCGTGAGCCGGACCGGGCGGCGCATCGCCAACCGCCTGCGCTCGGTGAAACTGCGCGCCGGCGACGTGGTCGTGCTCCAAGGCAATATGACCACCATGCCGGAGACGCTGGGAGAGCTGCACCTTCTGCCGCTGGCCGAGCGGGACTTGCGCATCGGGCGGCGGGGCAGCCTCCTGCCCCTCGCCGTGCTGGCCGTCGCTATGGGGCTCGTCGCCTTCAGCATCGTGCCCGTCGCAATCGCCTTTTTCGGCGCCGCCGTGGTTCTGATCCTGCTCCGCGCCTTATCGTTGCGCGAGGCCTATGACGTTGTCGAATGGCCCATTCTTGTCATGCTGGGCGCACTGATCCCCGTCAGTGACGCGCTCCGCACCACCGGCGGCACCGACCTCATCGCGGGCTGGCTGTCGGAGACCGCGTCGCATCTGCCTGCCTACGGGGCGTTGCTCCTGCTCATGGCCGCCGCCATGGCGGTGACGCCCTTCCTCAACAACGCCGCCACCGTGCTCGTCATGGCGCCCATCGCGGCGAGCTTCGCCAGCAATCTGGGCTATAGCCCCGATGCCTTCCTGATGGCGGTTGCGATCGGGGCGGCGTGCGATTTCCTCACGCCCATCGGCCATCAGTGCAACACGCTGGTGATGGGGCCCGGCGGCTATCGCTTCAGTGACTATTGGCGGCTCGGCCTGCCGCTCTCCATCATCGTCCTGCTCGCCGGCACGCCGCTCATTCTGTATTTCTGGCCGATCTAGCCCACCGGGAGCTGCGCTAACTGTCCTCTGCAATCGCACCGCCGCAACGATCCACGACGAGGCTGTCGACGGTGCCCTGCGAGCCTTGCTCGAACACGTAGCGGCCTTCGCAGACGCTGACCTTTGGCGGCACCCCATCGCGGTCAAACAGGTCGTGGCCGGCCTTCAGGTTCGCCCAGAACGGCGCCCATTTGTCTCCGGACCGCAGTCGCAGATTCTTGTCGGTCATTCGGAACGGAAAGGCATGGACGGGAATGCGCGCTTGGCCGTTGTCCAGCGCCGCGGTGACGAACGCCCAGAGCTCGTCGACGACACCGTCCGTCACGGCATAGCAGCCGATAGACGCGCAGCCGCCATGCACCATCAGAAAAGAGCCGGTGCGGCCTTTGCTCCGATCGTAGACATTGGGAAAGCCCAAATTGAAGGACAGATGTTCGACGCTGTTGGGATTGAGCGCGTCCTTGTCCACCGTATAGAAGCCCTCCGGGGCCTGGCGGTCGCCCTCTTTCAGCTTCGGTCCGATGCGCCCCGACCACATGCAGATCGGATAGGTGGCAAAGCGCTCGAAGTGATCGCCCTTTTGCACCCACAGCTCGATCTCCGACTCGAGCTTGTAGATGCGCAAGTGAATAGGCATCCCGGGCTTGACGCCGGCCGCCGCCATCCGCGCGGAAAAGCGGTTGAGGTCCGGCGTCCCCGGCAATGGCCTGCCGGCGCGAAAATGCCCACGGTTCTCCTTGCGATCCCAGTTGATCGTGACGCGATCGATGAGCTGCCGCCCCTCGGGCGTGAACAGGTAGTAGGCCCCGCCAACGAGCGCCGCCAATAGGATCGAAACGAAAAGCAACCGCACCATCGTCAAACCTCAAGGCCGGGAACGGACCGGCTACCCGATGCAAAGCCGCATGCTGCTTCATGTACCCGCAAAAACGAAACGAAATGCGGCAATGCCCTTCGTCGTCGCACGTCTCCATGGCCTATCGGGAACCTGAGGTTGTCGTGGCCCACACATCTCCGCCAAGTCTGCTGTGCCAAATCTGCGCCGCTTGGCCCGCTAGGCCGCGAACAACGCGTGGTACAGAAGCCATCCGCCTGCCCAGAGGCAGATCACGTGCTGCGTTATGATGGAGAAGAGCCCGATCCAAGGGTTGCCCACAGACATGCGCAGGAAGTGGAGGAAACGCCCGATCAAGAACACAGTGGCAAAGCCCCACAACAGAGCGCTCGGCGCGCCAGCGAGTTCCATCAGGCCGATCCCGAGAATGATCATCGGCGTGATCTCGACAAAGTTCGCGTGAGCGCGAATACGGCGGCGCAGAACATCGTCGTCAGCATCACCGAACTGAATACCGCCCAGGGCGGCACGGCGAGCCGTCACCATGGCGCTGAGCACGACGAGGAAGACCAAAAGAACGCCAGTCAGAACGGACTTTACGGGAAGGAGCATCGGCTCAGACATGACCCGAGGCCTTCTCGTTCAGTGCGCCGGAGGCCGCTACGGGGCCCGCTGCGCGACCTTCTCTTTCTTGACGTTCGCCGCCTGTTTTTGCCCCTTCACCTTTAAGTCCGGCGTCGCGGGCCCGAGCGTCATCACGTTGTAGACAGGAGTGATCTCGCCGAATTGCAGGTCCATGACGCTGCCGAGCGGCTTGGCCAGCGACGACTGGGCTACGGCGCGCCCTTGTCTCTTGGGCTTGAAGGCGACCGTCGGCAGCTTGCTGTAGCGCGGGCACGCCCGTTTCGGGTCGGGATACTTTCCCGCCGGAAACGCACCGTTGACGACGTAGCGCCCGCCGCACACCGCAAGGGTCGGCTCAAGACGGGTGACCTGGAAGTAATCGTAGCCGTCTTTCAGGTTGACCCAGAAGTCGAACCAAGGGCTGTCGGTGTGCGCGGCCAGGTTGGCTGTCGTCATCCGGAACGGAAAGGCGTGGACCTGGAATTTCTCTTGGCCGCCCTCAAACGCCTCCAAGGCCAGCGCATAGATCTCTTCGATCACCGGATCGGTCATCGCGTAACAGCCGCGGGACTTGCACTCGCCATGAACCATGAGGTTGGCGCCCGTGCGCTTCAGCGACCGGTCGAAGGCGTTCGGATAGCCGATGTTGAATGACAGGTGGTAGCGGCTCTTCGGGTTCATCCGCTTTTTGTTGACCACGTAGAACCCTTCGGGCGCCTGCAAGTCCCCTTGCTTTTGTTTGGGCCCCAGACCGCCTGAGAAATTGCAGATCGGATAGGTCTTCAAATGGTAGAAATGCCCGTCATCCTTCTTCTTCCAGACTTCGAGCTCCGACTCGGATTTGAAGACGCGAATGAGGATGGGCTGGGACGCCGTCATACCCTTCTCAGCCAGCAGGGCGCGCGTCTTCGACGACAACGGCCGCATATGCGGTGGATAGTAGGCCCCACAGCCTGACACCGCGGCCGCCAACACGACCACGCCTGCCCACAAAATGGCCGTGACGACCCTTGAACGACGCATTCGGCGAGCCCTTTTGCACCACCGGCCGAGTTCAGTTCAGTATGGTCAACAGAGCGTTAGCCCTGCCCCCGCCAGGCCGTCCCCACGGCCCGTCACCATACAGACTATAGGCTTATCGGCCCGTAATTGGACCTAAAAGAGACTTGTGGGGACATGCCAAGCCAGAAAGGCAGTACGCTGATGCGCCAAATTAGGCGTCGCGTCCGATGGCCATGAACTTTTCACGGCGTTCTTTTCGGATCTGATCGGGCGTGTGGCCGTCGAACCCGGCAATGGCGGTGACGATGACGTCGCCTGCCGCCTGCAGGACGCTTTGCGGGTCCCGATGCGCCCCGCCCACCGGCTCGGGAATGATTCCGTCCACGATCCCGAGGCCCTTCAGGTCTTGGGCGGTGATCTTCATATTCGTGGCCGCATCCTGGGCGCGCGACGAATCCCGCCACAGGATGGACGCGGCGGCCTCCGGTGAGGCGACCGTGTAGATCGAGTGCTCAAGCATGAAGATCCGGTTGGCCGTGGCGAGCGCGACCGCACCCCCCGAGCCGCCCTCGCCGATGATCAGCGAAACGATGGGCACGCCAAGCCGCATACAGCACTCCGTGCTCCGGGCGATTGCCTCGGCCTGGCCGCGTTCTTCGGCTCCGATGCCGGGATAGGCGCCCGCGGTGTCCACCAGGCTCACCACCGGCAAGGAGAACCGGTCGGCCATCTCCATCAGACGCACGGCTTTGCGATAGCCTTCGGGCCGGGCCATGCCGAAATTGTGCTTGATACGCCCCTCGGTATCGGACCCCTTCTCGTGCCCGATCACCATGACCGAACGGCCTGCAAGCCGGCCGATCCCGCCGATGATCGCCTCGTCCTCGCCGAAGTAGCGGTCGCCCGCCATCGAGGTGAAATCGCGCACCAGATCCTGGACGTAATGGGTGAAATGCGGCCGCTCGGGGTGACGCGCCACCTGGGTTTTCTGCCAGGGAGTCAGCGTGGCATAGGTCTCCACGAGAGCCTCGCGCGCTTTGGTCTCCAGGCGCGTCAGCTCTTCGGTGATCGGCACGGAATCGTCGTCCGTCGCAAGCGCCTTCAGCTCGGCGACCTTGCTTTCAAGCTCTGCGATCGGTTTTTCGAAATCGAGATATGTACGCATGCAGCCCGACTAAACCCGTTGGAAATACAAAACAGCCCTACTTCAAGGCATCCTTACGACACAAGCCGGGCATCCATACGACAAAAGAGAAAACAACCGAAATCCGGCTCTAAGTGGCCTTGTGGCCATGTCCTGTCAACTGGGACCCTTTGCCTTCCCAGACGCAAAGACTCTATCGCGGCTTCGTTAACTGCACCTTGGCCAGCGGATGGTGTTCCTCCACCAGGCGCCGCAGCCGCTCCTCGATTACATGGGTGTAAATCTGCGTGGTGGAGATATCCGCATGCCCCAGCAATTGCTGCACAGTCCGCAAATCGGCGCCCCGCTCAAGCAGATGGCTGGCAAAAGCGTGACGCAAGACATGCGGCGAGACGCGAGCGGGATCCAGACCCGCCGCTAGCGCCAGGGCCTTGAGCTCCTGGCCTAGCCGCTGGCGGGTCATGTGCTGTCCCCCGTCCCCGGTGGGGAACAGAAACGGCGAGGCCTTGAGTGCGGGTTCCTGCGCCATCACCCCGAGATAAGCCGACAACGCCTCCCGGGCCGCATCGTTCAGCGGCACAAGCCGTTCGCGCCCGCCCTTGCCCTTGATGGTCAGGACTCGGTCGTCTACCGCGAGAACATTGCGCGGGAGTGCCACGAGTTCGGAAACCCGCAGACCCGAGGCGTAGAGTGTTTCCAGGAGCGCGTTGAGCCGGTAGGCGCGCCGGCGCGGCGAGCCGTCCGGAGCCGAAGCGCAGGCCTCCTTGGCCGTCCCGATTAGGGTCTCGACCTCGGCCAGCGACAACACTTTCGGCAAAGGGCGCCCCCGCTTGGGACTGTCGATCGCCGAGGTGGGATCGTCCGTGCGCACCCCCTCTGCCAGCAGGAACCGGAAGAACTGCCGGATGGCCGACAACTTGCGGGCGCGGGACGTCGGGGCCAGCCCGTCGGCCGCCAAGACTTCGAGATAGGCCCGCACGTGGTCCGCTGATGCGGCGGCCGCGGCAGTCTTTTTCGTGGCCAGAAAGGTCAGAAAGTCCGATAGATCGCGCGCATAGGCGGAGACCGTGTGGGAGGCCGCGCCGCGCTCGGCCATGAGCATTTCGATAAACAGCGACAGTTCGGAGGACGACGCAGAGCTCAAGGATGGGGTCGAACGCGCCACGGTTACCCCTTCACCCAGGCCGACGACAGCCCGGCAGGCGGTGAAAAGCGCCTATTGGGCGCGATGGCTCGGAGGCAGGGCGATGGATGGCTCCTGGGCGGTGGCCGCCTTGGGCGCCACGGCACGCGGCTCGGCCTTGAGGTTGCGCAAGGCCTTGGAGATTTCTTTTGGCTCTGGCTGAAAATACTCAGCAAGCACATAAAGGCTTCCAGCGACGACACCGGCGATCGTCCCTAAGACCGCGAGGAAACGAATCAATGTTGGCATCGGGGCGCTCGTGTTCCTAATTATCGACCAATTTCGAACAGGGCCGCATTATGACTCAAAACGCCGCAGCACCTTAACCCCTCGCAAATCGCATCATGGACGATTCGACGACACCCTGTCAGCATGGCCCCTTATTAACCTCTCCTGCCAATGACTCAACGTATTGCCGAACAAAATAGAGACCGCGACCAGAAACTGGCGGAAATCCGCCGATCTCTGGGGACGGACTCGCTCGTCCTGATCGGGCTGATGGGCGCTGGCAAGTCGGCGGTGGGCCGGCGGCTGGCCGCCTCCCTCAACCTGCCGTTCACGGATGCGGACAGCGAAATCGAGGCAGCGGCGGGCCAGACCATAAGCGAGATTTTCGCCGAGCACGGCGAGGCTTACTTCCGGACCGGCGAGCGGAAGGTCATCGCGCGGCTCCTAGAAAATGGCCCGCAAGTGCTGGCAACCGGGGGGGGCGCCTATATGGACCCCGAAACCCGGGCCGCGGTCAAAGCGAACGGAATCTCGATCTGGCTCAAAGCCAACTTGCGTGTGCTCATGAAACGTGTAGGACGCCGGGACAACAGGCCTTTGTTGCAAGTGGACGATCCCGAGACCGCGATGAAAAAGCTGATGGCCCAGCGGAACCCCGTCTACGCCCAAGCGGACATCACCGTGGAGAGCCGGGAAGCCCCTCATGAGGTCATGGTGAGCAATATTGTCGATGCGCTTTCGGCCCGGCTCGAGCCAGACGGCCCGGCTGAACCGGCCGGCGGCTCCGTAAAGGCGCAGTGAGGAACACAAAGACCGTGGCGCAAGCACAGACAAAGACCGGCGGACCAACCGGCAGCGAGACCGAGATCGAGGTGGCTCTGGCCTCCCGCGGCTATCCGATTGTCATCGGCGAGGATCTCGCCGCAAATGCCGGACAACGCTTGAAGGCGTTGCTGCCGGGAGCACGCTTTGCGATAGTGAGCGATGCCAATGTGGCCGCGCTGCATCTTGCGCCGCTCAAGGCCAGCCTCGAAGCCGAAGGGCTGTTCCTCGGCTCAGCCGTCGTCGCGCCCGGGGAAGCGAGCAAGAGCTTTCCCGTTCTGGCCAAGCTGAGCGAGACGCTTCTCGAACTCGGCGTCGAGCGGGGCGATTGCGTGATTGCCTTTGGCGGGGGTGTTGTCGGCGACCTTGCAGGCTTCGCCGGATCGATCCTCAGGCGTGGCGTTCGGGTGGTGCAGATGCCGACGACGCTGCTGGCCCAGGTTGACTCGGCCATCGGCGGCAAGACGGGCATCGACACCAAGCAAGGCAAGAACCTGATCGGCACGTTTCACCAGCCGAGCCTCGTCCTGTCGGACATTTCCGTTCTCTCGACCTTGAGCGAACGCGAGTTCCGCGCGGGTTACGCAGAGGTCGCCAAATACGGCCTACTCGGGGACGCGCCCTTCTTCGCCTGGCTCGAGGACAATTGGCAGGACATCTTCTCCGGTGATACGGCCAAGCGCCGTCATGCCGTGGAGACGAGCGCCCGCGCCAAGGCGAGCATCGTCATGGAGGACGAACTAGAGGTCAGCGGCAAACGCGCCCTCCTCAATCTCGGTCACACATTCGGCCATGCGCTGGAGGCGTTCGCCGGCTTTTCGGACCGTTTGCTGCATGGCGAGGCCATATCCATCGGCATGCGCCAGGCCTTCGCCTACTCGGTCGAGCGGGACCTCTGCTCCGCCGAAGACGCCGCGCGGGCAGAAGCTCATTTCAGGGCTATAGGGCTGCCGACGGAGATCTCCACGATCCCCGGCGACAAACCGACACCCGGTGAGATGCTGCGGCTCATGGCACAAGATAAGAAGGTCAAAGGCGGCAAGATGGTTCTCGTACTGGCCCGCGGGATTGGCAAGGCGTTCGTCGAGAACGAGGTTTCCATGTCGGAGCTGACGGACTTCTTGCAGCGGGAGTGCGCGGCGCAATGACCCTGGCCTTGGGACTGACGCTTGGCGCAATCGTCGGCCTTCTGATTGTCTCGGCTTTTTTCTCCGGCTCGGAGACAGCCCTGACGGCGGCGAGCCGGGCGCGCATGCACGCGCTCGAAGAAGACGGCGTTGCACGGGCGGGCCTCGTCAACCGCCTGCTGGATTCCCGCGAGCGCCTGATCGGGGCGCTGCTCTTAGGAAACAATCTCGTCAACATTGCCGCCTCGGCGCTCACCACGAGCCTGTTCCTGACCATCTTCGGCGAGTCGGGCGTGGTCTATGCCACCCTTGTCATGACCGCGCTGGTGGTGGTTTTCGCCGAGGTCCTGCCGAAGACCTACGCGATCCTGAACGCGGACCGCATGGCCCTTGCCGTCGCCCCCGCCTTGAAAATTCTGGTCGCTCTGCTGGCGCCCGTGACGGCCGCGCTCCAATTCCTCGTGCGCCACACCTTGCGCCTCTTCGGTTCGAGTATAGACGACGATGCGGACGTCCTCGCGGCCCATGAGGAGATCCGTGGGGCCATCGAGCTGCACCACAAGGAAGGCGGCGTGGTGAAGGGCGACCGCGACATGCTGGGCGGCGTACTCGACCTGCGCGACCTCGACGTGTCCGACATCATGGTGCACCGGACCAAGATGGTGGCCATCGACGCCGAACTCCCGCCGGCGGAGATTATCGATCAGGCGCTCCGGAGTTCGCATACGCGCCTGCCGCTCTGGAAGGGCGAACGCGAGGAGATCGTCGGCATTCTTCACGCCAGAACGCTGCTGCAGGCTCTGCGCGATTCACGGGGCGACGTCAGCAAGATCGACGTGATGGCGCTTGCGACTCCGCCCTGGTTCGTTCCCGACACGACCGCGCTGAAGGCGCAGCTTGCGGCATTCCTGAAACGGAAGAACCATTTCTCCATCGTCGTGGACGAGTACGGCGAGGTGATGGGCCTCCTCACGCTGGAAGACATTATCGAGGAGATCGTCGGCGACATCACCGATGAGACGGACGTGCCCGCCACGGACGCGCACCCGCAAGCGGACGGCTCGCTCATGGTCGAAGGTCTCGTGCCCATCCGCGACGTGAACCGGCTTATGGATTGGGATCTGCCGGACGAAGAAGCCACCACGGTTGCCGGACTCGTCATCCGCGAGGCCCAGACCATCCCCAACCCCGGACAGACCTTCAACTTTCACGGCTTCCGGTTCGAGGTGCTGAGGCGCCACCGCAACCGCATCACACGCCTCAGGGTCGTGCCCTTGAGCGAGCCGCACGGCAAGATCGAGCCGGAAGGCAAGACGGCAGACAAGCCGGACACCAAGACCGGATCCTAATGGGCTTTAAGCCGATTTCTTTTCCGCATCGGCGGACGACAGCGCGGTTACCGCAAGGGCATGAATTTTCCCCGCCAGTTCATCGGCCAGCACGTTATTCACCATGCGGTGACGCTCCAGCCGCGACTTGCCAGCGAAGGCGCCGGACACCACACGCACGGCGAAGTGGCTTTCACCGGTGCCTGGCGAGCCGGCATGGCCGGCGTGCTTATGGGACTCATTGACGACCTGTAGCGCCTCGGGCGAAAAGGCGGCATTCAATTTTTCTCGGATGCTCTGTTCGACAGTCATTCGGCTCGGCACTCTTAATGGCACGGAAGCAATCCCGTGGAAGGATGGTTTGCGCGGCACACCGCAGCAGTGCGGTCAAACGCGCATAATCGTCCAGAGTATCGCCATTGTCATCGTTGAGCCATCCTTGTTGTGCCCAATATCGATTCCCATAATGTCGGTCTCATGAAACTCGATTCAAAAATATTCGACCACCTACGCGTCAAACCCGACGAGAACCGCTTGCAGCGCGATTCCTCGCCCAAATGCGAGTGGGAGGGGTGCGACCAGCCTGGACTCTACCCCGCCCCGAAGGGGCGCGGGCTCGAAGGCCAGTACCACCGCTACTGCATCGATCACGTGCGCGCATACAACAAGGGCTACAACTACTTCTCCGGCGTGCCGGACGAAGACGTGGTCGCCCAGCAGAAGGCGGATCAGGTCGGCGACCGGCCCACATGGTTCGTCGGCGTAAACGCCCATGGCAAAACCAAAGGGCGCGGCCGGGGGCAGCGCGGCGGCTATGGGCACCGGTTCGAGACCGCCGACCCGCACGGCGTGTTCGGCGAGAAGGCCCCCGCAGGCGAAGCGCCGGGTAAGGTCCGCCGGCCTATAAAGCGTCTCGAGCGCAAAGCACTCCGCCAGCTCAACTTGGATGACGACGCCACCAAGCACGACATCAAAACGCGGTTCAAGGAGCTGGTGAAACGGCTTCACCCGGATCACAACAACGGCGACCGGTCCTCCGAGGACAAGTTGCGTGAAGTCATCCAAGCCTATAATTATCTAAGGCAAACGGGGCTCGCATAACCTGCGCCGCCATATTCTCACAAAATCGTCACTTTGCAGAGGATTCCGGCGCCGTCGTTGAGACGCGATGCGCGCCCATCACTAATAAAGGCTGATCATCGACCATGACATTTGATACAGCGACGAACGACGCCGGTGTCCCGGACATGTCCGTCTCCGTGCGCCAGGTCTTCGGTATCGATACCGATCTTGAGGTCCCGGCTTACTCCCAACCGGACGAGCATGTCCCCGATGTCGACCCGGATTATCTCTTCAACCGCGACGTGACCCTGGCCATCCTTGCCGGCTTCAAGCACAACCGGCGCGTCATGATCCAGGGCTATCACGGCACCGGCAAATCCACGCATATCGAGCAGGTAGCCGCGCGGCTCAACTGGCCGTGCATCCGTATCAATCTCGACAGCCATGTGAGCCGGATCGACCTCGTGGGCAAGGACGCGATCGTCATCAAGGACGGTCAGCAGGTGACTGAGTTCCGCGAGGGCATCCTCCCCTACGCGCTGCAGACCAACACGGCACTGTGCTTCGACGAATACGACGCGGGCCGCCCTGACGTGATGTTCGTGATCCAGCGCGTGCTGGAAGTGTCGGGCAAGCTGACGCTGCTCGACCAATCGAAGGTCATCCGGCCGCATCCCGCCTTCCGCCTGTTCGCCACCACGAACACGATCGGCCTCGGCGATACCAGCGGCCTCTATCATGGCACGCAGCAGATCAACCAAGGCCAGATGGACCGCTGGTCCATCGTCGCCACCCTGAACTACCTGCCGCATGACGACGAGCTCGAAATCGTTGTGTCGAAGGTCAAGTCGTACAACACCGAAGAGGGCCGCAAGATCGTGTCGAACATGGTCCGCGTGGCCGAGCTGACCCGGAACGCGTTCATGAATGGCGATCTGTCCACGGTCATGAGCCCGCGCACGGTGATCACCTGGGCCGAGAACGCGGAGATCTTCGGCGATGTCGGCACCGCCTTCGCGCTGTCCTTCCTCAACAAGTGCGACGAGCTGGAGCGCGGTTTGATCGCCGAGTTCTATCAGCGCTGTTTCGGCGAGGACTTGCCCGAGTCCACCGCCAATGTCGCGTTGAGCTGACGCCAAGCCTGCAGGATAGGCGCAGGATCACCCCGTCCAAGGATAACCCCTATGGCTGGACCGAAACGGAAAGAGGCGCCCCTCGATCCGTTCAAGCGCGCGGTGACGCAGGCGACGCGGGCCATTGCCGCCGATAGCGGCGTGGAGGTCGTGTTCTCAGGCGAACCGCCCGGCCTTGCCGGCAAGACGGCGCGCATCCCCGAGCCGCCGCGCGTCCCCACGCGCGAAGAGCTGGCGGCCATTCGCGGCCACGCGGATGCGGCGGCGCTCACGATTGCCTGCCGGGACGAAGCGCTGCATCGGCGCCTGGCGCCATCGAGCGGCGAGGCCCGGGCCGTCTTCGAAGCCCTCGAACAAGCCCGCGTCGAGGCGGTTGGCGCGGCGCGCATGGAGGGCGTCGCTCAGAACCTCACCGCCCGCACGGAAGAGCGCTATGCGCGCAGCCGCATCACCGAGGAGACGGAGCGCTCCGAGGCGCCGCTTCCCGACGCGCTCGCCTTGATGGTCCGTGAGCGGCTGACGGGCGAAGCGCCGCCGGCCCGCGCACGGCCCCTCGTCAATCTATGGCGCCCTTGGGTCGAGGAACGCGCAAAGGCCCAGCTCGACCGGATGCAGGGCGCCCTGTTGGACCAGGAGGCCTTCGGCCAGCTCGCGCGCGATCTCCTGACGGCCCTGAACATGGCCGATCAGCTCGACCAAGGCGAAGAGGACGACGAGGCGTCTGACGACGGCGAGTCCGAGTCCAATTCGGCCGAGGATCAAGGCGACGACGCGCAGAGCCAAGATGGCACCGAACTCGCTCAGGAAGCGCAAACCGAGCCCGACGACACCTCCGAAGAGACGATGGAGGACCAGGAGGACGGGGCCACGGACCAGCTGGACGAGGACGCGGACTCGGCGGACCTGCCGCGCCTCTCTGATCCCTGGCGTCCCAACTTCTCCGTTCTCGATGACCCGTCGGCCTTCGGCTACAAGATCTTCACCGAACAATTCGACGAGATCGTCACGGCGGAAGACCTTTGCGACCCCGAGGAACTCGATCGGCTCAGGTCTTTTCTGGACAAGCAACTCGTCTCGCTCCAGGGCGCGGTCGCGCGGCTGGCCAACCGACTGCAACGCCGGCTGCTGGCCCAGCAGGATCGTGGCTGGGACTTCGATCTCGAAGAAGGCACGCTCGATGCGGGCCGCCTGACTCGGATCATCATTGACCCCATGCATCCGCTGACCTTCAAGCAGGAACGCGACACGGAGTTTCGCGACACGGTCGTCACCCTGGTGCTCGACAATTCCGGTTCCATGCGCGGACGGCCCATCATGGTCGCCGCCTGTTGCGCCGACATCCTGGCACGCACGTTGGAGCGTTGCGGCGTGAAGGTGGAGATTCTGGGTTTCACCACGCGGGCCTGGAAGGGCGGACACGCGCGCGAGGCCTGGCTCAACGCCATGAAGCCCCCCTTCCCTGGCCGGCTCAACGATCTGCGCCACATCGTCTACAAGGCGGCGGACATGCCCTGGCGGCGGGCTCGCCGCAATCTCGGCCTGATGATGCGCGAGGGCCTGTTGAAGGAGAACATCGACGGCGAGGCGCTGGCCTGGGCCCATAAGCGCTTGTTGGGGCGGCCCGAGCAACGGCGCATCCTGATGATGATCTCCGACGGCGCGCCGGTCGACGATTCGACTCTGTCGGTCAACTCCGGGGCCTATTTGGAGAAGCACCTGCGTCAGGTGATCCACGAGATCGAGACGCGCTCGCCGGTCGAATTGCTGGCGATCGGCATCGGTCACGACGTGACCCGCTACTATCGCCGCGCCGTCACGATCACCGACGCGGAGGAGCTTGCCGGTGCGATGACCGACAAGCTCGCCGAACTGTTCGACGAGGACGCGGCCGCGCGCGCCAAACGTAAGGTGTTGCACTAGGTGCGTCTGGCATCACGAAAGGGCATCTCGTCACGAAATTTCTTGGCGGCGCTCACGCTGGTATTGGCCGGCGGCGGCGTTCTGTATCTGAGCGCCACGTCGCTGGTCGCCAAGCCGGTCACGCCCTTGCCGGGGCCCGTGACCACACGCGTCTCCGTCGTCCCGATCACGTTCGACCCCTATGACCCCAAGAAGACAAAATTCGGCAAGCTGACCTTTCGCGGCGGGCTCAACATGTTCGCGCGCTCCGCGCATTTCGGCGGCTATTCGGCTATTGCCCTGGATCAGTCCGGCACCACGCTGCTCGCCGTTTCAGACGGCGGCTCCTGGATGCGGGCAAGGCTCGATCATGACGGACGCCGTCTGAATGGGCTCTCGGATGTGACGCTCGGCCCCATTCTCGACCGGGACGGCAAGCCCGTGCGGTCCGTGGCCCGCCAGGACGCCGAAGGTCTCGCGCTGATCGCAGGCGACACGCGCAACGGCACCGCCCTCGTCTCCTTCGAGCGGGATCACCGCATGATGCGCTACCCCTTCACGCCGGAGCGCTTCGGCCCCCCGAACGGCGAGGTACCCCTGCCGAAAGCCGCGCGCAGCATGGGCGACAATCTAGGGCTGGAGGCAATCGCCACGATCCGGGCGGGGCGGATGAAGGGAACGGTCGTTGCGTTTTCGGAGCGGCTCAAGGACCGCAACGGCAATCTGATCGGCTGGCTGATAGGTGGCCGGGCGCCGGGAACGATTGTGGTGCGGCGGCTCGGCGGGTTCGATATCACGGGCGCGGCCGGGTTGCCCGATGGCGGGCTCCTGCTCTTGGAGCGCCGCTTCCGCTATAGCGAAGGCGTCAAGATGCGCATCCGCCGGATCAAGGCCGCCGACTTACGGCGCGGCAAGCTGATCACCGGAGAAGTCCTGCTCGAGGCCTCCGACATTTTGAATATAGACAATATGGAGGGGATCGCGGTTCACCGTGCGCGCGATGGAGCAACCGTCATGACGCTCATGTCGGACGACAATTTCAGCGCCTTTCAGCGCTCGCTGATCATGCAGTTCACGCTGCCCTGAGGGGCGCGGCCGGTAGCCTTTAGGACGCAGCCCGCGCTTCGGCCGCCTTGGCGATCTCCCGCTTCAAGCGGCGTGCCTTCAAGGAGAGTTCCTCATTACCTGCCTTGAGCAGATAGGCGTCCAGGCCGCCGCGGTGCTCGACCGAGCGCAGAGCGCTCGCGGACACGGTGAGGCGGACAGCCTTCTTCAGAACATCGCTCTGAAGCGTGACATTACTCAGATTGGGGAGGAAACGGCGGCGCGTACGGCGCTTTGCGTGACTCACATTGTTGCCGGTGAGCACGGCTTTGCCGGACAGCTCGCAACGACGGGCCATGGTCCATATCCTTCTAACGAAAATCTTGTGAGTACCTGCCGCAGCTCGTGACGGTTCACAAGCGCGAGGCTCAAGGCCGGGACATATACGGGGATGACCCAATTCGGTCAAGATACGACGGGAAATTCCGCCTATGTTGGCCGAATTGACGAATCCGACTAATCCTGCTCAGTGGCCAAGCAAGATAAGAACGGTGGGGGAAACCGGGAGGGGCTGCGATAGATGCGGGTCGCACGAAATCTCTTGAGCATTGCGGCCATGGCCGCAGCGGTGCTGGGCATCATGGCCTTGGCATTGATTTCGCTCGACTTTTCTGCCACCGGCGACGCCGGCCATGCCCGCGCAGAGAGCCGGCCCGACGTGACGGCGCCAGATAGCGATGCCGAACTAGGCACGCGCGGCCCGATCTTGGACGATCAGCCGCCCTTCCCGATCGAAGGCCTTTACGGCAGGGACGACGCGGACGCTGCTGACGAGGCGCCACCCATGGCCCCTCCCGAAGTGCCACCCGCGGCCACGCCGGTCGACACCTCGGCCCGGTTCGTCGCGGTCTACAACGTCAGTCTCGGCCGCTTCAATCTGGGCAATTTCAGCATTTCCGGCACGGTGCAGAACGGCCAGTACAACCTGCGCGGCAATGGCAGCTTCTCCGTACTCAAGGGCTGGGTCTTCAATTGGAAGGGGTCTATGGACGGCTCGGGGCTGGCGACCACGGATGGCCCGAACCCGAACTCCTATTCGTTCAGCCAATCGGACGGCAAATATAGCGAGCGCCTGCGCATCTTCTTCGGAGACGGCTTCGTCAAGTCGGTCAAGATCTGGCCGAAGCCCCGCCCCTACCCGGGCGAGATTCCCGTGCGCAAAGAGCAGGTCCAGCATGTGGTAGACCCTTTGAGCGGCGCGTTTCTCACGGCCCGCTCCGACAACCCCCACGGCGATCTCAGCGTCTGCAACCAGTTGATCCCGGTCTTCGACGGGCGGTCGCGGTTCGATCTGGTCTTGAAGCCGAAAAAACGCGTGCGGGTGCAGAACCGGGGGGGCGCCAACTATTCTGGCCCGGCTGCGGTCTGCAAGGTGAAGTTCGTCCCCATCTCGGGCTATCCGCGTGGCGATCCGGGCATTGAGCAATTGCGCCAAGCCAACGACATCGAAGCCTGGATGGTGCCCCTGCGCGGCACGAACATGTATGTGCCCTACCGCATCGTGATGCCGACCTCGGTGGGCTACGGCACCGCCGTGGTCACCTCCTTGCGCGTGGGGCGCGCGGGCCGCGCCGAGGCTCGTTGAACCAAAATGCGGCTAGCCACACCGCGGCACCTTTCGGGGCGTCGCGGCCGATCTGTTAATACCCCCACCCCAAACCACAACATGTCGTAGGGAACAGGCGGCGAAGATTTACGAACCCCTGATTCGACCCCGCTCTGTTCCCCTTGCGATCTCGCGCGCGCGCAACACCGGAAATGCAAAAATGCTAGATTTAGCGGTGGCCGTTCGCGGCTCAGCGTTGACCGCTTAGGCGCATCGGCAAACGGCGCTCGGCACGCCAAGAACCCAGGTGTTAACGCGGCACCCCGAAACCACAAGATGTCGTAGGGAACAGGCGGCGAAGATTTACGAACCCCTGATTCGTCGCCGGTCTGTTCCCCTTGCGATCCCGCGCCAGGGAAGCCCGTGTAAGAATAAAATGCTAGATGTAGCGCGCGCGCCCAAAGCCGCTTACATGTCTGTGGCGCGGGCGGCACCTGCGTCCTTGTTCCAGTTTGGAACAGAACATAACTGGAATACGCTGGAGTCAGCGATTCGGACGGGATTCGTTCTCCCCCCGTTCGCGCCTGAGCCCGGATCGCGTTAAGAATTTCCCTGCATGCCCAAAGCTTTATCCACGCAATCCACAGGGCCCCGGACAATTGGCGCGCATGGTCCGCCCAATCGCGGGCGCGGTGTGACCGCCGTCCTGGGCCCCACCAACACAGGCAAGACGCATCTCGCCATCGAGCGCATGCTCACCCACGAGGTCGGGATCATCGGCCTGCCGTTGCGGCTGCTCGCGCGCGAGGTCTACGAGAAAGTCCTCGCCAAGGCGGCCCCCGGCGAGGTCGCCCTAATCACCGGCGAGGAGAAGATCAAGCCACCACACGCCCGCTTCTATGTGTGCACGGTGGAGGCCATGCCGCAGGAGCTGGAGGCCGATTTCGTCGCTATCGACGAGATCCAACTCGCCGCCGATGGCGAGCGCGGGCATATATTCACCAACCGCCTGTTTCATGCGCGCGGCACGAGCGAGACGTTGCTGCTGGGCGCAGCGACCATGCGCGATGCAATCCGCGAGCTTCTGCCGGGCGCCAATCTCGTCTCCCGGCCGCGCATGTCGAGCCTGTCTTACGCGGGCGAGAAGAAGATCACGCGCCTGCCCCGGCGCTCCGCCATCGTCGCCTTCTCCGCCAACGACGTCTACGCGATCGCCGAACTCGTCCGCCGCCAGCGCGGCGGGGCGGCCGTGGTGCTGGGGGCGCTGTCCCCGCGCACCCGTAACGCCCAAGTCGCGCTCTATCAGAATGGCGACGTTGACTTTTTGGTGGCGACGGACGCCATCGGCATGGGTCTCAATCTCGATCTTGACCATGTCGCCTTCGCCGGCGTCCGGAAATTCGACGGCCATACGCACCGCAATCTGACCCCGTCCGAAATCGGGCAGATCGCTGGGCGCGCCGGACGGCATATGAACGACGGCACGTTCGGTGTGACCGGCCAGGCAGGGCCATTCGACGCCGACCAGATCGAGCGGCTCGAGACCCATTCCTTCGATCAGGTCGGCGTCCTCCAATGGCGCAGCCGCACGCTGGACATTTCCTCGATCAAGGCCTTGAAAGAAAGCTTGCGGGAAATGCCGGTCCATCCCCGGCTCACCCGCTCCCGCATGGTCGACGATGTCATTGCACTGGAAAACGTGACGAGCGACGAGGCCATCTGCGACATGGCCAGGTCGCCCGCGGCGGTGGGCCTGCTCTGGGACATGTGCCAGATCCCAGACTACCAGCGCGTCTCGCCCGCCGATCACGCGGACTTGGTCGGGGCACTGTACGGCTATGTCATGAGCGATGAGGGAAAGATCCCCGAGGATTGGTTCGCCCGTCAGGTGGCACAGGCCGACCGCACCGAAGGCGACCTCGATACACTTTCCAATCGCCTTGCCCAAATTCGCACCTGGACATTTGTGTCCCACCGCGCTCAATGGCTGCACGATCCGGGGCACTGGCAGGACCGCACCAGATCGATTGAGGACAAACTGTCCGACGCGCTTCACGAACGCCTGACACAACGCTTTGTCGACCGACGGACAAGCGTGCTGATGCGGCGGTTGCGCGACAAGGAGGAAATGATGGCCGAGATCGGCGACGACGGACAGATCCTGGTCGAAAACCATTTTGTGGGCCGGCTCGACGGGTTCCGCTTCACGCCGGATTCGACGGGCGACGGTATTCACGGCAAGGCAGCACGCAACGCTGCGACGCAGGTTCTGGCGAGCGAGCTGGCCTCGCGCACCGATGCGCTCGCCGCCGCCGCCGACGAGGCGATTACGCTTTCGAGCAATGGCCGCATCCTGTGGCAGGACTGCGAGATCGGCCAGCTGGTTCGGGGCGAGACGGCGCTGAAGCCCCGTATCGAGGTGTTCGCCGACGAAAACCTGAGCGGACCCGACCGGGAACGCGTCACCGCCCGCCTCGATGCGTGGCTCGCCGCCTATCTCGACGCGAAGCTGAAACCGCTCATGGCCCTCAGCGATGCCAACGACCTGACGGGGCTCGCCCGCGGGCTCGCATTCCGCCTGACGGAAAATCTCGGCGTCCTCCGGCGCGAAGGGGCCGCGGAGGACATCAAGGCGCTGGACCAGTCCGACCGCGGGCAGCTGCGCAAATACGGTGTCCGATTTGGTGCGTTCAATCTCTATTTCCCTGCTCTCCTGAAACCCGCCGCGGCCGAACTGCTGCTGCAGCTATGGGCGCTGCATGGGGGCCAGGGGTTCGGCATCGATATCGACGCCATGCCGGAGCGGCCCCAACAAGGCCTGACCTCCGTGCCGGCAGATGAGGCTCTGCCCGAGCCCTATTGGCGCGCGGCGGGCTTTCACGTGGCCGGCAATCGCGCGGTGCGCATCGACATGCTGGAGCGGCTGTCGGACCTGATCCGCGCTCGCGTCACCTGGCGGCCGGGAAAAGCGGCCCAGACGCAGGCCACCGAGGCAGCGCCGGCCGAAACACCGGCAATCGAGACGCCGGCAGCAATAGAGACGCCAGCCGTGGAGACGGCAACGGCGCCTGCCGACACGCCTCAGGCACAAACCCCGGAGACGGCCGAGGCCTCGGCGGAGGCACCCGCAGCAGAGCCACCCGCAGCCGAGGCACCCTCAGCGGAAACACCCGCAGCGGAAGCCCCCGTTCCAAAGGCCGCCAAGACGACTCCAGAATCCAAGGGGTCGGCTGAGTCCAAGCCGTCAACGCGATCCAAGTCATCGCGGACACCCGATGCGCCCAAGCCGCCCTCGGGCGCCACGGGCGACGGCGGCTTCCGCGTCGTGCCGGAGCT
>Ga0209013_10000221_pt1 | contig 48603 bp, 38 predicted proteins | sample Cruoilmetagenom2_FD_187291 | JGI IMG/M metagenome (GOLD analysis project Ga0209013, IMG submission 187291) | Oil polluted marine microbial communities from Coal Oil Point, Santa Barbara, California, USA - Sample 2 (SPAdes) (version 2) | ecosystem: Environmental > Aquatic > Marine > Oil seeps ...
CGGCTGATTCAGCAGCCTTTGTACCAGTCTTTCCAGGTGCTCTTGCTCGTCAGTTTCATCTACCTGCTGATCTTCCAGTGCCATGCTGTGACTGGTCGCCCGTAGGCGTTTCTTCGCGAGTTCTCGGGCCCGATCCTCGACCAGCGACTCGAGAGGTTTTCTCGGGACGAGGGCGTAGACGAGCCGACAATCAAGCGCGCGAGCTGCCCGTTCAAGCGAATCTAGCGTAATGCTACCCGAGACTTCCGCCTTTTCGATGCCGAGCACGCGGGGCTGGCTCACGCCCAGCCGCTTACCGAGCTGTGCAGTGGTCATGCCGAGCGCTTCACGGATCGCCTTGATCCATCCGCGCGGTGGGCGCGCCAGGATGTCCACGTTTTGCAGTATATTCAGACGCTTATCAAGTTGTTTGCGGGCCATAGCCCTTTCCTGTGCACGCATAATAATAACCTTTAAATTATATTCTACTGAAATAAATATATGCTATATATTATTAAATTGCAAGAAAAAATAATCTATCTATTATTATTTTCTCAAGGGTACCACATGGCCATGCATCATGGGTGCCACGTTCCCATGGGTGCCACATGGGTGCCACGTTCCGCATCGTTGCATTGTGGCAGCAGGAGACCGGGGGGTGCTGAAAAGTAGCGTGACCATTGAGTTCCCAGTGGACTTTTAATCCGGTGGTCCCGGGTTCGAGTCCCGGGCGGCCCACCAATTACTGATCTCAGCCGCAGGCTGAGATCAGTAATTGTCACGGCGCAGCTGCGAAGCAGCGAAGCCGGACATCTCCTTCAAAGCCGACACCTGGTCGAGACCTACGCCCTGGCAAGCCAGGCTTTTCCTAACGCAGTTTCGAACTGAGTCTGCTCCTCGGGGCAGAGACCGTGGAACCCATCTCCGAATCGGATCGAGCTTAGATTACCTTGACAAGGTATACCTTGGGTAGGTATATTGATTACGGATGGCAATCAAGAGCTTCGCCGGCCGGGCTATCGAGAGGTTCTTTTTCGAAGGAGTTGCTCCAAAACGTGCCGGTTGGGCCGGAGTCGTAAAGGTCGCCGCCAGAAAGCTGGACATGCTGGATTACGCCAATCAGCTGAGGGATCTGGCCTCTCCTCCGGGAAACCGGCTGGAGGTTTTAAAGGGAGACCTCTCGGGTTTTCACAGTATCCGGATAAACGATCAACGGAGAGTGATCTTCAGGTGGACCGATTCGGGTCCGGCCGACGTAGACATCCGTGATTATCATTGAGGGAAGCATGAAAAGAAAACGCCAGCGGACGACACCGGGTGAAATCCTCCGTGAGGAGTTCCTCGTGCCCCTGGGCATGACACAGAAAGAGCTCGCCGATCATATCGGGTGCGATGTGAAAGTCATCAATCGCCTCGTCAACGGTCGCACCTCGGTGTCGGCCGAGATGGCCCTGAAGCTCGGCGCGACCTTCAGAACCTCGCCCGAATTCTGGTTCAATGCACAGAAAGCGGTCGATCTGTTCCGCGCTGAAAAACGAGTATCACGCCTCCCGCCACCCGTGCTCAAGGCGAGCTAATCGGCGGGCGGCTTCCGCCCGACCTCGAAGTAGTAGCAGATCCCGCGCGAGGCGGTGAGGGCGAGCCAGGGTCAGCTCACAACCCCAGGACGATCGCCAACGAGATGAAGAGCATTTGCATGACAAACAGAATACCGCCGAGGGGCAAGAACCACTTCCACCATTTCTGGATGGGAATCCCGCCGAGGGCGCACACGATGACGCAACCGGCGGTCGGCCACACCAGGTTCGAAAGTCCGTCACCGAACTGAAATGCCAAGACCGCGACCTGCCGGCTCACCCCCAGCATATCGGCGAGAGGCGCCATGATCGGCATCGTGGCGGCCGCCTGACCACTTCCCGATGGAATGAAGAAATTCAGGACGGTCTGAGCCACCAACATCGCCTGGGCGGAAAGAAAACCCGGAATGCCCTCCATGGCGTTCGACAGCCCGAAGATGATCGTGTCCTTGATGTGGGCGTCCTGCATGATCACGACGATCGCTTTCGCGACACCCGTCAACAGCCCGCCCCAGACAATCGTCTTGACGCCCGTGATGAACTCGTCGACCCAACGGTTTGGAGACCAGCCGGCTATGCCGGCGGCGACCATCGACATGACCAGGAACAAACCGGAGAGCTCTCCGTAACCCCATTTCAGCTTGACCATGCCGTACATCAAGAAACCGAGGGTCACCACGACGTCGGCCATGATCAAGACCGCTCTGGCGTCCATCTTGTACTGATCGAGATCTTCTTTGTCGAACGCGTGAATGGACTCTACTTGATAAACAGCGGCAAGCTGAGGGCTCCTCCGGATTCTCTTGCCGTAGACGATCACATACGCCGACGAAACAAGAATGAAACTCACCAAGGTCATGGCGCGGAAACCGGTGGCCGAGTAGATCGGAACACCCGCGATCGCCTGAGCCACGCCGACCGTATACGGGTTCAACGTGGCGCCCATGAATCCGACGTACTCCCCCAGGACGATGATCGCGAAGCCGTACATGGCGTCATATCCCATGGCGACGCCGAGCCCCACCATGAAGGGAATGAATCCGTAAAACTCGCTCAACATGCCGAACATCGAACTGCCGAGAGCGAAAACCGACATCAGAATCGGAACCAACAGGATTTCCTTGTCGCCCATCTTCCGCAGGACCGTACCGATGCCCGCGTGAAAGGCCCCCGTCTTGACCAGAATGCCGAATGTGCCCGCACAAACAAAAATGAGGAAGATGATGTCGGCGGCATCCACGCACCCGGTGTACAAGGCCTTGAAATAACCCAGGAAGCTCGTCGGGTTGGCTTCCGACGCATCCAGGTAGTGAAAGGTGCCGTCAATGGCGATGCTGTTCGGTCTGCCGTTGATGATGACCTCTTGATAATCGTAGGTCCCGGGTGGGATGACCCAGGTGAGTGCCGCGACGACCAGCACGATGAAGGCCACGATGACGTACGTATCGGGCATGGCCAGCTTTTTTTTCTGAACAGGGGTTTCCCTCGCGATGGGCTCACCCGATTCTTCTGAATGCTCCGTCATCTCGCTCTCCTGCTCGACAGGATAACTGAGTCAGGCGTGCCTGCCGGTTGTTGTCGGCTGATCCGCACGTCTCGCCGGCATTGAGCAACCCTCGGCGATCCATCACACCCGGTGGCGTACCCTCGCTCCGGATCGAGAAACGTGCGATAGTGCGGCGCATGAGACGGGTTGGGTTGACGCCGGCGATATTGGCAGGGGCGCTCTCGATCATCGCGTGCGGCGGGAGCGAACCGATGGACTCGAGTCGATCAGAGATGCGGATAGACGACGAGGTGCGCAGCGAGCTGGCGGATCTGGTCGATGGCGGCGGCGATCCGAGGCGGGCCCTCGCCGGGCTTGCGGTGGCGGTGGTGCGTGACGGTGAGGTGAGCTTCGAGGCGACCTTCGGGCGGGCGTACATCGATCCGGCAGGGGCGGGCGACCGCCCTCTCACACCGGACAGCCTCATGCGAATGGCGTCGGTTTCGAAGATGCTCTCGGCCATCGTCGTCATGCAGCTCGTCGAGGAGGGAGAGCTGGATCTGGATCGCGATGTCTCGGAGTATCTGGGCTGGGAGCTTCGCAATCCGAGCTATCCCGATCGCGCCATCACTCTCCGCCGGCTTCTCTCCCACACCTCCTCGATCCGCGATGCGGGCGAGTCCTACATCATTCGCTATCCGCGGTCTCTGCGGGAGGCGTTCGACTCCGCCGACTCGGACTTCGGCGAGCGATTTCAGATCGCCGAGGATGGCAGGGACCGGGGACCGGGCGCGTTCTTCGAGTACGCCAACCTGAACTACGGGGTTGTTGGAACCATCCTGGAGAGGGTGACGGGCGTGCGCTTCGACGAGCTGATGCAGCAGCGTTTCTTCGCGCCCCTGGGGCTGCCCGGAGGGTTCAACGTGGCCGCGTTCTCAGAGCCCGATCGGATGAACCTGGCGACGCTCTATCGCAAGCGTGACCGCGAGGAGACCTGGCATCCAGACGGCGATTGGGTGGCCCAGGTCGATGATGTGAGCGAGGGCATACCCGCGGCCCTGCCCGAGGATGCCGACTACGTTCCCGGAACCAACGGGGCCCAGTTCAGCCCGCAGGGCGGGGCGCGGATGTCGCTCGAGGGGCTCGAGGCGTTGGCCAAGCTCCTTCTCGGAGACGGCCGGGTCGGCGACGTTCGCCTCCTCACCGCCGAGAGCATGGCCGAGCTGCGGCGGGCTGTCTGGCGCTATGATCCCGGGGCGCGAAACCTCGAGGAGTACGACGGTACCCTCAACGCGTACGCACCGGGGCTCCGGATCATCACGAGCGAGACCGAGGGGGACCGGCTCTTTGCCGGCGACGACCGCCGCTGGGTCGGACACTTCGGCGAGGCCTACGGTCTCCTGGCCGGAATCTGGGTCCGACCCGAGTCCGGTGAGGGCGTGATCTACGCGATCACCGGTTCTGCCTTCGACCCGTACGCCGAGGACGACGGCACGAGCACGCTGACGCCGATCGAGGCCGAAATCCTCGAGCGGCTCGGGCGATTGCTCTGACCCGCTCTTTTGGCAAGTGTTGAGTTTTGAGTTATGAGTTTTGATTCCCTCTCTCCCCACTCGGGCCGCGTGGATCGATGGCGTTAACTAAGAACTCAAAACTAAGAACTCAAAACTAACGTCGGGCCGGGCGGCATTCAGAATCAGTTAGCTCACCACCAGGTAGACCAATAGCGCGACGACGCCGCCCAGGAGAGCATACGGAATCTGCGTCCGCACATGGTCCATGTGATCGGATGCCGAGGCCATGGAGGAGATGATCGTGGTGTCCGAGATCGGCGAGCAGTGGTCGCCGAAGACGCCGCCACCCAGGACCGCGGCGAGGTAGAGGGGCAGCGAGCCGCCCTGAGCCGCCGCCAGCGGCACGGCGATCGGCACCATGAGGGCGAAGGTGCCCCAGGAGGTGCCGGTGGCGAAGGCCATGAAGGAGGCGAGGACGAACGATCCCGCCACCGCTACCTTGGCGCCGGAAGCGCCGCCGATAATTCCCGCCACATACGCTCCCGTACCCAGCTCGCGCACGACGCCGCCTAGGGCAAACGCGAGCACCAGGAGGGAGACCACCGGGATCATGCCTCCCATCCCCTTGAAGAGAAGATCGACAAAGGTCCTCCCCGACATCCGGCACGGGCCGAGGGCGATCACGGCCAGGACCGCAAGGCTCGCCAGCACCGCCCACAGAACGGCGGTGGAGCCGGAGCTGGCCTGGATCATCTCCCACAGCCCCGCGCCGGGGGAGCTCCCGAGTCTGCCGGTGACGAGGATGCCGGCGACGATGGACGCGACCATCGTCACGACCGGGAGGACGAGGTACGCCGCCTTCGGCTGGATGGAGGGGTCCGGAGTGGTCGTGAGCACGTCGTCGGCCACCAGGGGCCGGGCGCCGTCGGCCAGGAGCTTGCCCTCCTCCCGGGCCCGCCGTTCGGCCGCGCGCATGGGACCGATCTCGCGGCCGGTCAGAATCGTCGCCAGGACCAGGAGGATGGCGAGCATGGGGTAGAAGTTCCAGCGGATGCTGGCCAGGAGAACCGCCACCGGGTTTTCGACCCCCTGCACGGCGAGAAGCCCGATCACTAACGCACCCCAGCCGTTGAAGGGAACCAGGATGCAGACCGGGGCCGAGGTGGAGTCGCAGATGTAGGCGAGCTTCTCCCGGCTCACCCGGTAGCGATCGGTGAGGGGCCTCCCCACTGTTCCCGCCACCAGGGCCGTGATGGAGCTTTCGACGGTGATCAGGATGCCGAGGAGAAAGGGCGCCATCTGCGCCTGGCGACGATTGGTGACCCAGCGGCGTTCAGCCACCCGGGCGACGAAACCCTCGACCCCTCCCGTGGCGCTGATCAGGGTCAGTACCGAGCCGACGAGCAGGCTGTAGATGAGGATCCGGGTGTTGCCGGCATCCAGGAACACCGCCACGATCGAGCTCACCGTGGCGCCGGTGGCGGCGATCGGGTTCCAGCTCTCCACCACCAGCCAGCCCATCCACACCCCAAGGAGGAGGGCCGGGTAGATCTGCTTCTTCCACAGCGCCAGGCCGAGGGCGGCGAGCGGCGGCACGAGGGACCAGATGCCGAAGGATGTCATGGGTCCGGACTATACACGAGGGCCGTCGCTTGAATTCTCAATTTTGAATTCTCAATTTTGAATTTTGCGTATCCGCCGAATTCAGGCTGGCCGAACAACAAGGCGATCATTTTACCGAGTGGTGGCGGGTCCTTTAGGGCCCGCCACCACGATGACCAAGGAAACCATGACCTCAATTGTTGCTCGGGGGCCGTCGGATGGAAATTGAGAATTGAGAATTGAGAATTCTAGTGGAAGAGGGGCTCGTTTTCGATGAGCCGGCGAATCTCGGGATTGCCCCGATCGTAGGCGAGCTGTACGCGCTCCCGCCACCCGGGCTCGCCGAGCAGCACGCTGACCTGGGCCCTCTTGAAAAGGGCCATGGCGTAGCCGGGATGGTCCGGAGGAACCCGATCCAGATTATCTGCGGCGGCGGCGAGGCGGTTTGCATCGAGGTAGCAGACGCCGAGCTCGAGGTGGCGGTTGAACGCCTCGCCCTGCAGGCGCCGGGCCTCCTCGAACGCCCTGATGGCCGCCGGGGTGTCGCCCATCGCCATCTCGAGATCGCCCAGGTGCGCCCAGTCCGCCGCGGGCGACTCCTCGAGGGCGACGATCCGCTCCACGAGATCGACCGCCTCGCCGATGCGGCCCTGGCCCTCGCGGATTCGCGCCAGAGCCTTCAGGGTGGGCAGTCGCCGGGGCATCACGGCCAGCACGTTTTCGAAGAGCGGCGCCGCGAGATCCCAGTGATGAAAACGAAAGTAATGCATGGCGAGATAGTGCTGGAGATCGATCGATCCGGGCTCGATCCGCTCGGCCCGCTTGAAGAGCTCCTGGGCGCGCGCTTCGTCTCCGAGGACGGAGTACGCCACCGCCAGTCGTATCGTGACCATCAGGTTCTCCGGGTCCGCCGCCAGCACTCTCTCGAAGACCCGGATCGATGCTTCGTACTTTCCAGCGACGAAGAGCACCGACCCTTCATCCAGATCGGCAAAGAGGAAGGTCATGTCCTTGGGATTGGGGGCATCCGCCCGCACAGCGACCGGGCCCTCCCAGCCGACGTATCCGAGGGCCGCGAGCCGCCTCCTGGCCTCTGGGTCGAGGGCGTCCGGAGAGGGCTCCGCCTCGCCGACCGGCGGCAGTGCATAGGCGCGGATCGCCTCCTCGATTTCCGGATCGATCTCCACCTCATCGCTCAGATCCACGGTCTCCGAGGGATCCGATCGAAGGTCGTAGACCTCGGTCTCCCCGGACTGGATGACCTTGATTTCGCCCCGCACGGCCATCATCTGCGGCTGCCACCCGTACTGAAGGTAGGGTTTCATGGCCTCTGCCATCACGATTTCCGGTTCGGCGGCCAGCAGATCGTAAGACGAGTCGAGGCCGGCCCAGCCGAGGATCGTGTCGAAGACCCTCCGGGTGCTGACCGCAGTCTCCACCTGAGCGGTCGGTATCCCGCTGCCCACCACGATCAGAGGCACCCGCATCACTCCCCGGTACAGCAAATTTCCGTGCAGAAGTTCGCCGTGATCACCGAGCCCCTCCCCGTGATCGCCGACCACCAGGATCCTCGATTCTCCGCCCTCGCTGCGCTTTTCAAACCCCTCGATCAAACGCCCGAGCTCCCGGTCCATGTAGGCGATCTCGCCGAGATACGGAGCCGACGGGTAGCGGGAGCGAAACGGCTCCGGCGGCGCATACGGCTCGTGCGGATCGTAGTAGTGGACCCAGGCGAAAACAGGGCCTTCCGGGTGGGACTCCAGGTACTTCAGAGCCTGGTCGGTGGTAGGGCGCGCCGCGCGCTCGGCGCTGTCCTCACCCAGGTTGTCGTCGTAGCGATCGAAGCCCTGCGCCAGCCCGAAACGCCGCTTGAGCGGAAAACCGGAGATGAACGCAGCGGTGGCGTAGCCCGCGTCCCGCAGCCGCTCGGCGAGAAGAAACCGGTCGTCATCCAAAAAGCGCGAGTTCTCATGGATGCCGTGCTGCGACGGGTAGAGCCCGGTGAGGATCGAGGTGTGGGCCGGAAGGGTCATCGGCGCAGTCGTCCAGGCCTGTGAGAAACGCACCCCCCGGGCGGCCAGCTCATCCAGGGCCGGCGTCTCCACGGCATCGGTCTCGAAGCCGAGACTGTCGGCCCGTGTGGTGTCCAAGGTGACCAGCAGGATGGACGGCCGAGAGGGGGCGGCCTCCGCCTCCGGCTGTTTCGGCGAGCACGAGGCACACGCCAAGGCCACAAAGACGACGACCAAGATCGCGGCGGTTCGTCTGAACATGGGGAGATCCTAACCTATCGCATGCATGCGAAACAGGGATGTATGATGCCAAGAGCTCATGGACCTGTATGATGCTGGCCACAAAGGACGAAAACGAGGCGACAGATGATCCAGCTCCGCCACCACACCGTCGATCTCCAGCTCCGTCACACCTTTCGCCTGGCTCGCGGTGACAGCGACTCCCGCCGGGTTCTCATCGTGGAGATCGAGCACGACGGTCTCATCGGCCGTGGAGAAGCGGCGCCGATAGCCCGCTACGGGCAGGATGCGGCCTCGGCTGCGCGCGCGGCGGAGGCGATGGCGGCCCAGATCGACGATCCGCGGACCTTCGACTCCGCGGCGGCCCGGGCCGCCGTGGCCGGGGAGCCGGCGGCGGAGGCCGCTGTGGACATGGCGCTGCGTGACCTGGCCGGAAAGAGGTTGGGGGCGCCGCTGTATGAGCTGATGGGCATCGACGCGAGCTCCATGCCGCCTACCTCGTTCACGATCGGCATGGATACCCCCGACGTCGTCGAGCAGAAGGTGCGCGAGGCCACAGAGTTCGAGGTCCTGAAGGTCAAGATGGGCGCCGACGACGATCGCCTCGTGCTGGAGACGGTTCGCAGCATGACGGATTGCCCGATCAGGGTGGATGCCAACGAGGGCTGGACCCTGGAGGATGCCCTGTCGCGCCTCGAGTGGCTGCAGGAGCTGGGGGTGGAGCTCGTGGAGCAGCCGCTGCCCGCCGATCAGCTCGCCGAGATGCGCGAGCTCAAGAAGAAGAGCCCCTTGCCCCTCTTTGCCGATGAGAGCGTGGCCCGCGCTGAGGACATCCCCCGTCTGGCCGAGGCGTTTGACGGCATCAACATCAAGCTCATGAAGTGCGGTGGTGTGGGCGAGGCCATGCGAATGATCCACGTGGCACGCGCCCACGGCCTGAAGATCATGCTCGGCTGCATGGTGGAGTCGTCGCTCGCGATCACCGCCGCGGCCCACATCGCGCCGCTGGTCGACTATGCCGACCTCGACGGCAACCTCCTCATCACCAACGACCCCTTCGTCGGGGCCGAGGTCCGGGAGGGTCAGCTCGTCCTGCCGTCCGGGCCCGGTCTCGGTGTGCGGGAGAGAAGGGAGTCCTGAAGATGCCCCATGTGATCGGGATCGATGCCGGCGGAACCAAGACTGTGGGACTCCTGGCCGACGAAACCGGGAAGGTGCTGGCGAAGGCGATCTCCGGCAGCGCCAACCTGGTCATGAAGGGCGAGCTCGCGGTCGAGAAGGTCATCTTCGATGTGATCGAGTCCCTGGAGGCGCCCGAGCCGGTGGCCGCGCTCTGCCTCGGCATCGCCGGTGTCGGGCAGGTCGGCGCCGACCAGTTGATCCGCGACGTCCTGCGCCGCCTCGGCCATCGCCAGCCGATCCGGGTCGTCAACGACGCCCTGGTGGCCCTGGTTGCGGGCGCGCCATCCGGCGTCGGAATTGTCGTCGTGGCGGGAACCGGATCGATCGCCTACGGGGTCGACCCCAACGGCCACACCGCCCGCTCCGGCGGTTGGGGCTATCTCCTCGGTGACGAGGGCTCGGCCTTTTGGCTCGGCCACTATGCAGTGCGGCACGCTATCCGAGCCGCCGACGGGCGGGGCATCGCTACGACGCTCTACGACCTGATCTGCGACAAGCTCGGCGTTTCGGATCCCACCGAGCTCGTGGAGTGGTTCTACGACCAGGAGCTCTCACGCAACCGGGTCGCCGACCTGGCCTCTCTGGTGGAGACGGCGAGCGCTGATGGTGATGAGGCGGCGGAGAACCTCCTGGATCAGGGGGCCAAGCACCTCGCCAGCGCTGCAAGGGCGGTTGCCGGCCAGCTCAGTTTCCCCGATCCCTATCCCATCGTCCTGTCCGGTGGCGCCTTCAAGGCCTGCCCGAGCCTCCACCGGCGCATCGAGACCCTGCTCGAGGATCTCCCCGGTTCGGAGGTCCGATTGCTCGAGGTCGAGCCGGCGCAGGGCGCCGTCACGTTGGCCCTGGAGCTGCTGAAGTGAGGCATTGCGCAGAACGGCAGGGACTACACCCCTCCTTCACTATGGGCTATTGGCTGTTGTCGGACCGCTCACCCGCCTGGCAGCCGGGACGGCTGCCCCACAAGGGCTTCGGGATACCTTGTAGCGCACGCGTCTCGCGTGCCGGGGGGTGGGTCGAAAATCCGAAATCCGAAATCCGAAATCCGAAATCCTCGACCGGAGAGACTCCGTGAGCGTCGGTTCCATCGACCTCGGCATCCTCGCCGTCTATCTCGCGGGCGTCGTCGTTCTCGGGCTGTGGATCGGTCGCAAGGCCGGGAGCGTGGCCGACTTCGTGGTTGGGGGGCGCGACCGCCCGTGGTGGTTGATCCTTTTCTCCATCGTCGCCACCGAAACCAGCACGGTCACCTTCCTGAGCATCCCGGGCTTTGCCTATACCAGGGACATGACCTGGCTGCAGATTCCCCTCGGTTTCCTGCTCGGGCGGTTCGCGGTGGTCTTTCTGCTCATGCCGCAGTACTTCAAGGGGTCGTTCTACACCGCCTACGATGTCCTCCACCAGCGATTCGGGGGCGCCACCCAGAGGGCGGCGTCGGCGATGTTCATCATCACCCGCAGCCTCGCCGACGGCCTCCGCCTCTTCCTGTCGGCCATCGTGCTCCAGGAGATGACCGGAATCCCGATTCACTGGGCGGTGGTCGCGATGGGCGTCGGCACGATCGTCTACACGTTCTTCGGCGGCATCAAGGCCGTGCTCGTGACCGATCTCGTGCAGTTCGTGATCTACATCGGAGGCGCCCTTGTGGCCCTGATGTTGATCGTGCACCGTCTCCCCGGAGGTTGGGACCAACTCATCGCCGTGGGCGAAGCGGCCGGCAAGCTGCGTGTCTTCGATCTCGCGTTCGACTGGAGCCAGCCGTATGGATTGTGGGCCGGTCTGATCGGCGGTCTCTTCATCACTCTCGGTTCGCACGGGGTCGACCAGATGATGGTGCAGCGATACCTGTGCGCCCGAAACCTCAAGGATGCCCAGCGAGCGTTGTGGGTGGGTGGATTCGTGGTGGTGGCCCAGTTCGCGCTCTTCCTCCTGATCGGTGTCGGGCTCTACGCCTTCTACCAGGTTTTTCCGCCCGAGATCGCCTTCGAACGCGGCGACCGGGTCTTTGCGCGGTTTATCCTCGATGAGATCCCGGTGGGTCTGTTGGGCATATTGTTGGGCGCCATCTTTGCCGCCGCCATGTCGACCCTCTCGAGCTCGCTCAACTCGTGCGCCACCGCCGCCGCCAACGACTTCTACTTCTCCGCAAAGGACTCGCACAGCACGGCCGCGCAGCAACTCCGGGTCGTCCGGATCCTGACCGTGGTCTTCGGTCTGATCCAAATCGGGGTCGGGATCGGCGGTCAGTGGGTCAAGTCGTCGGTGGTCTCGAGCGTCCTCGGGATCGCCGCCTTCACCACCGGGATCGTGCTCGGGGTCTTTTTCCTCGGTATCTTTGCCCGAAGAGTCGGTGAGCGGGCGGCGTTGGTCGGGCTCGTGGTCGGTCTGACCGGCATGAGCTTGATCTTCTTTACCACGCCGCTCGCCTGGCCGTGGTTTGCACTGGTCGGTTCGGCCATCACCTTTGCCGCCGGGTTGGGTGCGAGCTTGATCTGGCCTCGTCCGGAATCGAATGAGGTTGTGGTGCCATGAAGCCGAGAATCTGCCTGGTTTTTCTCCTGGTTCTCTCATTCAGCGGCGCCGCATTCGCCGCTCCCATCCCGGCGGAACAGACCGTCGAAACTCTCGCACCGGGGCTCAAGCATCTCGTCCTCGAAATGGGAGCGGCCGCCTCCGGCCCGAGCTACCGGATCCTGCTCGGGGTATATGACAGTCAGTCCGAAGCCGACGTCATGCTCGACCGCCTGCATGCAAACGGTTTCTCCGCTGTCCTGGTGGCTGATGCGACGACCTATCGGCTCGTCACTCCGGGAACATCCGACCGGGCGGAGGCGGAGGAGGCGCGGAGGCAACTCATCGATCGGGGGTTTTCTCCGCCACTGGAGATTCAAGAGATCCGGAACGATCTCACCAATCCCACGGGTCCATGGAAGATCCACGTCCTCGAAGCCGATCCAAAGACGATAAAGGTTCGGGTGGCCCATGCCTACGACGCCGCCATCGGTCTCGAGACGACGGCCGCGTTGGCGCACCGGCGTGGCGCCGTGGCGGCCATCAACGGCGGGTACTTCCGCATGGAAGGGTTGCTGGCCGGAGACTCCCGGGGCGCCCTTAGGATCGACGGCCGCTTGCTCTCCGAGCCCGACCGGGGTCGAGCCGCGGTGGGGTTTTACGATCGTGACGGCATCGTGCGATCGGTCTTCGGAAGGCTCGCTTTCCGCGGCGAGGTCCATCTCGCGAATGGGCAGGCCATCCCCCTCGACGGGATCAATCGGGAGCGCGAGGAGTCGGAGATCATCCTCTACACGCCCGACTTCCACCGCACCACCCTGACCTCGGCCGACGGCGCCGAGGTGGTGATCGAAGACGGGCGTATTGCCGACATCCGCGAGGGAGCCGGCAGTTCGGTGATCCCGTGCGGCGGGATGGTCCTCTCCATCGGTGACGAGCGAGTCGGAGAGGTGGTGCCGCTGATGCGGCGCGGCGCCGGCATCTCCCTGCAGACGAAGATTCTCCCCCTTCTACCGGACCCGGAAGGTGAGTGGGGGATGGCCGAGCACATCGTGAGCGGAGGCCCCCTCCTGCTATGGAAGGGCAAGCGACTCGAGGAGCCCGAAAAAGAGGCCATCTCCCGGGTCTTCTATCTCGCCCGCCATCCACGCACCGCGGTTGGCGTTCGCGCCGACGGCACGCTGCTCTTCGTCACGGTGGACGGGCGGCGGCCGGAGGAGAGCGTCGGCATGTCGATCCCGGAGCTGACCGATCTCATGCTCGAGCTCGGAAGCGTGTCCGCCGTCAACCTCGACGGCGGGGGATCCACCACCATGGTCATTGGGGGGGAGATCGTGAATCATCCGTCGGGCGCCAGTCCACGCCATAACGGAGACGCAATTCTCTTGTATCCGAAACTCCGGTAAGGCTGCCACCTGCTCACCGCGTAGACGGCTTTTCGGCTTTACGGCCAAACGGCTCGTTCCGGCGTCGGCGCTGTCAAGAGCATGTGCCGAATAGCCGTTTTGCCGAATGGCCGTATGGCCCTTTCGGGCGTAGAAACGAAAACGGAACGGGCCTTACAGCACAGGAGACTCGAGAAGTTTGATGGTGCCGACGTCGGCGTCGATCTCGGCCTCGATCCCCAGTGGCACCGTGAACTTGTCCTTGATGTGGCCGATCATCGAGCCATACCAGGCCGGGATGCCGAGGGGGCCGATGTGGTCGGCGAGGACCTGCTCGAGGGTCAGGGAACCGTAGGTCTGTCCCGGCTCGCAGTCCGTGCAGCGGCCGAAGACGAAGCCGGCGATCTGCTCGAGCACGCCCGCCAGCGCGAGCTGCGTGAGCATGCGGTCGACCCGGTAGACCTCCTCGCGGACGTCCTCGAGGAAGAGGATGCTCCCCTTGAAGTCCGGCAGGTACTCGGAGCCCACCAGGGCGACGAGCACCGAGAGGTTGCCCCCGAGCAAGCGTCCGCGAGCTTTGCCCGGGGTGATTGTGAGAACCCGGTTTCCGGTTTGCACCAGGCGGTCGGCGGAACCGACCTTGTTGTGCATGCTGACCGCCTCCCCGTCGAAGAGGACGCGCTTCGCCTGGTCGGTGGTGAACTCGCTCCAGCTCGAGCTGCCGGTCGGGCCGTAGAAGTCCACCAAGCCCGTTTTGGTGTGGACAGCCAGCAGGAGACCGGTGATGTCGCTCATACCCATGAGGACCTTGGGGTTCTTACGAATCACGTCGTAGTCGAGCAGGGGCAGCAAACGGTTGCAGCCCCAGCCGCCGCGCAGGGCCAGCACGGCCTGCACCTCGGGATCCGCGAAGAAGGTGTTGATGTCGGCGGCGCGGTCCTCGTCTTTCCCCGCCAGGTAGCCGTAGCGATCGAAAAGGTGGTCGCCGAAGACGGTGCGTAGCCCCAACGCAGCTATGGCCTCTCGGGCGACTTGTGCCTGGTCCGGGTGGGAGGTCGCTCCGGCCGGGTTGATCAGCCCCACCAGGTCACCTTTCTTGAGGCGTTTCGGACGAATGACGCCTCCCTCCGCGGAGCCGGCTTCGGCGAAACGGGGCAGCGCTTCCGCGGCGAGAGCGGCGCCTCCGAGTTGCAGCATCTGGCGTCGGGTCCAGCTCATGGATGTGTTCTCCTCATGGTGTTGACTCCAGTCAATACAGTAACGCCGGTTCGCGTGCCGCTCGCCAGGCGGCTTGATCTGCGCGGTCGGCGTCGAGGATCTGCTCCACGGTCTTGCCCTGCCGAAGCTCCTCGAGCAACCGCGGCGTTCCGACCAAGGTCGTCAGAGCGGCGCCCTCTTTTCTCCACTCGAAACCGGCCCGGCCCTGAAGGGCCGCGAGCAAGCTCACCCCGAGCCGGTAGGGCTCGGCTGCCGCCGGGTCGGTGACCCGAACCTCCATCCCGTGGCACTCCCGGCCGAGGTACTTGGGTTCGGGCGCGGCGGCAGAAGTGAGGGGAGTGAAGCTCGCCGGCTCGAGCGCGAATCCGGGCGCCGAGAGGTCGAGTATCGGCGGTCCGAGCCAGGGCGCCCCGAAGATCAGGAAAGGGGTGGGAGTGCCGCGGCCGGCGGAGACGTTTGTGGCCTCGAGCAGGGCGACGCCCGGGTAGGCGAGGGCGGCCGCGGGGCTGCGCAGGTTCGGCGACGGCGATACCCAGGTGAGACCGGTGTCCGCCCAGGTCATGTCGCGTTTCCAACCCTTCATCGGGACCACTCGCAAACGGGCCGGTTTCTCCAACCCTCGATTGACGAAGCGTGCCATTTCGCCGAGGGTGAGCCCGTGCACAAGGGGCCCAGGCGCGAGGTTGACGAAGCTCTCCCGAACCACGTCCCGCGGCGCACTGACGGGGCCCTCGATGCGCTCGCCACCGAGGGGGTTGGGACGGTCGAGGACCACGAAGTCCAACCCGGCCTCGGCCGCCGCCTCGAGGCAGAGGATCATCGTGCTGACATAGGTGTAGAAGCGCACGCCGGCGCCCTGGAGATCGAAGACCAGGACGTCGAGGCCTTCCAGGTCCTCCGGCGTCGGCTTCCGGTGGTCGCCATAGAGGCTGATGACCGGCAGCCCGCTGACCGGATCCGTGCCGTTGGCCACATGCTCGCCGGCCGCCGCCCGGCTCCGCAGACCATGCTCCGGGGTCAGCAGGCGGACCACGTCGAGCCCCGCGTCGTGCATCACGTCGATGGCGTGACGGCCGTCCGCGGCGACCGAGGCGGCGTGGACGATGAGCCCGATGCGCTTGCCGCGAAGCCCGCGATCCTCAACGGCGGCAACGCGATCCAGACCGACCTCGACGGTCCCCGTGCCGGGAACGGCGAGGGCCTTCACGACCGCATCCGCGACCGCCGGCCTGGCCTCGCGGATGAGGTTGTTCTCGCGCGTCGGATACACCCGGTTGGTGAGCAGAATCACGAAGAGCTCGCGCTCCGGATCGATCCAGATCGAGGTGCCGGTGAATCCGAGATGCCCGAAGGTGTCGGGGGACATGAGGGATCCGGCCGATGAGTGCTCGGGAGACTTCGTGTCCCAGCCGAGGGCCCGGTCGGAGCCCTCCACGCCCCCGTCCTTGCGGGTGAAGAGCTCAACCGTCTCCCGGGCGAAGATCCGGTGGTGCTCGAGGACACCGCCGTTGACGATCATCTGGGCGAAGCGCGAGAGATCGCCGGCGGTCGAAAACAGCCCGGCGTGGGGCGCGACGCCGCCCATCGCGTGAGCGTTCTCGTCGTGGACCTCGCCGCGCACCACGCCACCCCGTTCGGGGACGAGCTCGGTCGGGGCGATGCGCGGCAGCAGGTCCTCGCCCGGCAGGAAGAGCGTGTCGTTCATTTGCAGGAGCTCGAACACCCGCTCCCGCACGAACTCGTCAAGCGGCCGGCCCGCGACCCGCGTCAGGATTTCGCCGAGGAGGATCATCCCGAGGTCGCTGTAGCGGTACTCGCTGCCCGGCTCGTACACCAGCTCCATGGCCTCGATGCGCTCGACGTAGGCGTCCCAGCCCTCGACCTCCTCATAGAGCGGCGCCCACTCCTCGATGCCGGCGGAGTGGGTGAGCAGGTGACGGACCGTGACCTTCTCCTTGCCCGGTCCCCGGAAGCCCGGCAGGAAGTCCTGCACCTTCTCGTCGAGATCGAGGCGACCCTCGTCGAAGAGGATCATGGCCATGGTGGTCGTGGCGACTACCTTGGTGACGCTGGCCAGGTCGTAGATAATCATCGCTTCGACCGCCGGCGCGTCCTGGTCGTAGGACAGCCGGCCGAAGGGATGGAGGTGGACGAGAGCACCCTGGTAACCGACCGCCACGACGCCGCCCGGGAAGGCGCCCTCCTCGACGAACCGATCGAGCACACGGTCCACCTCTTCCATACCCCCCGGCCGGAACCCGGCATCCTCGGGCCGCGCCGTGCGCAGGGTCATCGCGCGGCGTGGGATCTCGATACCCTGACCGTAGGGATGATCCTCGGACAGGGTCACCGGCAGCCGGCCCCGGACGTCGATCTCGCCGAAGAGGGCGACGACCGCGGCCCGTCGGCTGGTCTTAGTGGTGCCGAAGGTGCAGAGGTAGGCCGGGACCTCGGGAATCTCGGACAGGAGATAGGGGCTGCCGAAAGAGGCGACGATCATCGGCACGCCGGTCTCGGCGAGCCGTTCCAGGAGACGGACCAGGCTCAGTGAGATGGCGTCCCGGTAGAACGAGGCCGATACCAGGATGTGGGTGAAGTCCTCCACGCCGTCCAGGATCTCGTCCGCCTTCTCCTGGGTGACCTCGTGTTCCAGGGAGATGGTTTCGACGTCGATCCGCCGGGCCCTGAGCTCCGCCGCCGGGATGCCGAGGTCATCCGGCATCACGATGTGGAGGATCCGGAGAGGCTCTTCGGCCGCCAGCGGCAGGAGATCTCGGTCGTTGGAGACGACGGTGATTGAGGCCTCCGTGATCTCCCTCGCGCGAAGCCAATCCTCCGGTCGACCGACGTCGAGAGCCCCGGCCTCGGGGTCGACCAGACGATTCACGTTGAGGCCCAATCGGGCTTTGGTCTCGAGGATGCGCCGCACCGACCGGTCGAGCCGCTGCTCGGAGAGCACTCCTTCCTCGATGGCTCGGACCAGCGATTGAACGGCCACGCGTAGGTCGGGTGGCATCAGGATCACGTCCGCGCCGGCTTGGATGGCATCCACGGTGGCCTTTCCGATCCAGGCGGCGCCCACTCCCTCCATATCCATGGCGTCGGTCACGATGAGGCCCCGAAAACCCATCTCGTCGCGGAGGATCTCCTGATTGAGAGACGGGGAAAGCGTCGCCGGACGGCCGGATGGGTCGACAGCCGGAACCGCCACATGACCCACCATGATCGTGTCGACCCCGGCTGCGATCGCCTCTCGGAAGGGCGGCCACTCCACGCGCTCGAGATGCTCACGGTCGGCGCCTATGACCGGGAGGTCGAGGTGGCTGTCGAGGGCTGTGTCGCCGTGTCCCGGAAAATGCTTGGCCGTTGTCAGCAAACCGCCGCTCTGTGCACCACGGATGAATGCGGCGCCCAGGCGGGCGACGAGATCGGGATCTTCGCCGAACGAGCGGATGTTGATGATCGGATTTTCCGGGTTGTTGTTGACATCCAGCACCGGTGCGAAGGCCCAGTGGATTCCCAGCGCACGACTCTCGCGGGCCGTCACCTCGCCGAGAAAGCGCGCCGCATCCTCGGAGCGCGTGGCCCCCACCGCCATCGCATAGGGGAGGTCGACGGATCCCCTTTTCACCCGGAAGGCCAGGCCGCGCTCCATATCCATCGCCACCAGCAGCGGGATCCGAGCTTCTCGCTGGAGCTCGTTGAGCAGACGGGGGATGCTGTCCTCCTCCGAACGCATCAAAACCAGCCCTCCAACACCCTGGTCCCGAATCGCCTCGACGAGCTCGAGGGTGGTCTCCGATCGCGAGTTCCGGGGATAGCCGGTCTCCGCGATCATCATCATCTGGGCCGCCTTTTCTTGCAGGCTCATTCCCGCCAGGGTGGAGCTCACCCATTCCTCCTGGGTCGCCGACAACCCCGATTCCCGAGCCTCCTGGCCATATCCGCCGGTCACAGACAAGAGAACGACGACAGCAAGCGCAAAGACGCCACCGACAAAACGGCGCGAGAGACTCGACTGAAGAGTCAGGGTGAGAATCAGCGCGATTGTGTTCACGAGGGTCATTGTAGTCCGTTACCGGATGGTCTGTCGCCGCTTCGCGGCTTGTCGTTTAACCCTGGGGCTGACGCCCCAGGCTATGAGTCTGACGCCCCTTCGGGGCTTTCCGAGCACAACTTTGAGCGGGGTTGGGCCGCAGCAGAATTCTCGTAATCCCGCGAGTGAGGGTTCTCTCCACCCAATCTCACGTATACTTCGGTGTTCGAGACCCCTGTGGCGGAGGAAAGGAACCCCGATCATGCGCTTCAAATCTATTCTCGTTTCAGCCGTGCTGCTGGCGTTGGTCTCGCTGCCCGCTCGAGCCGAAGTGGAGCTCGGTCAGCGGCCGGAGGTCACTGACGCCCTCGAAGTGCTCGACATGTGGATCACGCAGCAGGTTGACTATCGCGCAGTGCCGGGTCTCTCCATCGCCATTGTCTTCGACCAGGAGATCGTTTGGGCGAAGGGTTACGGCTACAGCGACGTGGACAGGGAAATCCGTGCGACCCCCGCTACCGTCTACCGAATCGGCTCGGTCACGAAGCTGTTCACATCCACCGCAATCCTGCGTCTTCGGGATGAGGGGAAGCTCCGGCTCGACGACCCGGTGTCGCTGTTTCTTCCCTGGTTCCACATTCGCAACCCCTTCCCGGATGCCCCCGAGATCACGATTCGCCAGCTTCTGACCCACACGTCCGGGTTGCCGCGGGAGGCGGACTTCCCCTACTGGACCGACCATATTTTCCCGACGCGGGAGGAGCTGGCCGCGGCGGTCGCGGACCAGGGTGTCGTTAACCCCCCCGAGACGACCTACCACTACTCCAACCTCGGCATGGCTCTGCTCGGAGAGGTGGTCACCGAGGTTTCGGGTCAATCTTGGGCTGACTACGTGCAGGAGCAGATCCTCGACCCCCTGGGGATGTTGAGCTCGAGCGGCGCTCCCGGTGAGGAGCTGCTGCGACGCCGGGCCACCCCCTACATGATGAGGGCGGCCGACGGCGAACGGAGTGTATTTGACTACTACGACACCGGTGCGATCCGGCCTGCGGCCAACATGGTTTCCACGGTCGAGGATCTCGCACGCTTCGCGTCCCTTCAGTTTTTCGACGGCCCCGCCGGCGGCAACCGCGTCCTCAAGGGCAGCACCCTGCGCGAGATGCAGCGGGTTCATTGGGTCTACGACAGCTTTTCCGGCGGTCGCGGCCTGGGTTTTGGGGTTTCCCACCGCGACGACAAGAACTTCGTCGGCCACGGCGGCTGGATCGGCGGTAACCGCACCTACCTCTTCCTGGCGCCGAGCGAGAAGATCGCGGTGGTGGTCGCCCTCAACGCCGACGACGGGGGCCCCTACCTCTTCGCCAGCCAGGCGTACGAGGTCGTCGGTCCGGCTCTTTTGAAGGCGACCCGAAAACCCGAGGTCGCGAAGCGAGAAGTGAATCCGGTCTGGCAGAGCTATGTCGGTCTGTATTCGGATCCCTGGGGATGGGAGTACGAGGTCTTGATCCTGGGTGGTGACCTGGTCATGTATGGCGTCAATGTTCCACCCAGCGACAACGCCTCGTCCGGCTTCACCCGACTCACGCCGGTGGAGGGCGTGATCTTTCGAATGCCCGATAACGAGCTCGTGACGTTCGAGCTCGACGAAAACGGCCAGGTGGTGCGCATCAAGAGACGCAACGACTACATTTTTCCGAAGGAAAAATAAAGAGATTGGGGATTACTGACGTGACCGGACCCCTGGATGCTTTTACCTACCGGGACGGCGTGCTCCACGCCGGCGAGATTCCGGTTCCGGAGATCGCCGACGCCGTCGGCACCCCGACCTACGTCTACTCCGCGGATGCGATCCGCTCGAACTACCGCAGGATCGAGCATGCCTTTGCACGGCTCGGCGCCCACCTCCACTACGCCGTCAAGGCCTCGTCCAACCTCCACATTCTGCGACTGCTCCGCGAGCAGGGCGCCGGCATGGACGTGGTCTCCGGCAACGAGCTCGAGCGAGCCTGGCTCGCGGGGGTGCCCATGAAGGATATGGTATTCGCCGGCGTGGGCAAACCCGAGGCCGAGCAACGGGCCGCCCTCGACGGCCGTTTCAGTCCCCTGCGCGACGATGCCGAGCGCCTTGGAGGCAAGGACATCGAGAAACGCGGTCCCGTGGGCCTCTTCAACGTGGAGTCCGAGAGCGAGCTCGAGGTCCTCGCCCAGGTCGCGGTCGAGCTCGGGCTCGTTGCCCGCGCCTGCGTCCGGGTCAACCCCGACGTTGATGCCAGGACCCATGAGTACACCACCACCGGCAAGGAGGAGAACAAGTTCGGCGTCCGCTGGTCCCGTGTGCCGGAAGTCTTCGAGGAGTACCGGGACGTCGCCTCGGTCGACCTCGTCGGCCTGCACGTCCACATCGGCTCGCCGGTGTACGAAACCGAGCCGTATGAGTCCGCGGTCAAGGTACTTCTGCGGTTGATCGACGAGCTCGAAGAGGCCGGCCACCCAATCTCCGTACTCGACCTCGGGGGCGGCTGGCCCATGAGCTACACCGACGGAGAGGCGCCGGAGATCGAGGACTTCGCCGAGGCGCTCACCCCCCTCCTGTCGGAGCGGGTCGCCGATGGCCTGCAGATCGTGCTCGAGCCGGGCCGGTCCATCATGGCCAACTCGGGGATTCTGCTGACCCGTGTCCAGCACGTCAAGGAAGGGCGGAACAAGCGCTTCGTGATCGGTGATGCCGGCATGCACACCCTGATCCGGCCCGCCTTTTACCGCGCCTTCCACTTCGTGTGGCCGGTGGTGGTCGAGCCCCGCCACGTGCCGCGGACCGTCACCGAACAGCTCGAACTGCCGGATCTCCACCTCAGCGACCTCGTCGGCCCCATCTGCGAGACGGGCGACTTCCTCGCCCGAGGCCGCATGCTGCCCAAGGTGGGACGCGGCGATCTCATGGCCGTCTTCTCGGCCGGCGCCTACGGAATGTCCATGAGCTCCAACTACAACGACCAGGTTCGTCCCGCCGAGGTGCTCGTAGACAATCGCCGGGTCGTGCTCATCAAAGAACGTCAGCGGCTTGTGCGTTTGCTCGAAAACGAGACGAAGCCGCGGGAGCTGACGCTCGAATCAGTTGTGAGTTCTTAGTCTTGAGTTCCAGCCCCTTATTTTCCAAGAGCATGGGGAAAACTCATAATTCAGAATCCAACATTCAAAACTTGCCGCCGACTCCGGAGCATAGTTTCGACACAGGTTACACATGGACTCACACAAGAGATTGTGTACAATGGCGGTGGGAGGCAATCATGCCGACGAATCTTGCTCTCGATCCTGAGCTTCTTGAAGAGGCTCACCGAATCGGCGGACACCGGACCAAGAAGGCCACGGTCACCGAGGCTCTTCGTGAGTACATTCTCCGACGGAAGCAACAGCGAATTCTTCAACTCTTCGGAAATGTCGATTTTGACGCCGATTATGACTACAAGGAACAGCGTCGGCGCGCATGAGCGTACTGGTCGACACTAGCGTATGGTCCCTTGCCCTGAGACGACGGGAGGTCGACGAAGAGTCCGAGATCGTGCGTGAGCTGCGTGCGCTGATCGCTGAGGGCTCGGTGGTCATGATCGGCCCCATACGTCAGGAGTTGCTCTCGGGCATCCGAAACAAACGACACTTCGCCTCGTTGCGCGACCACCTGCAGGCGTTTCCGGATCTGCCGCTCGAGATGATCGACTTTGAGCGAGCGGCCGAGCATTTCACGTCGTGTCGAATACGGGGCATCCAGGGCTCGAATACCGACTTCTTGATCTGCGCTGTTTCGGAACGACTCGACCTCTCGATCTTCACGACCGATGACGATTTCACCCATTTCTCCGAGCACCTGCCGATCCGCCTGCATCATGCGCGCTTCGACCAAAGCTCATAACCAAAAACTAAAAACTCAAAACTAAAAACTCAAAACTCCCTCCGTGGTATCTTCGCTCGGTGAACTCAGAATCAGCTTCGGACACCCTGGCTGCGGCGCGGGATCTTCTGCCCTGGATGATCGAGATCCGCCGCGATCTCCATGAGCATCCGGAGCTCGGCCTCGAGGAACATCGGACCAGCGCCAAGATCCAGAGCCTGCTCGACGAGATGGGGGTCGAACACGAGGACGGGCTGGGTGGCACCGGCGTTCTCGGGCTCATCCCGGGGGACGGCGAAGGCAAGGTGGTGGCGCTGCGGGCGGACATGGACGCCCTGCCGCTTCAAGACGAGAAGGATGTCACCTACGCATCGAAGGTGCCGGGCAAGATGCACGCCTGCGGTCACGATGTGCACACCACCATCCTCCTCGGTGCGGCCCGATTGCTGGTTGAGGAGGGGGGCTCTTTCCCGGGAACCGTCAAGCTGCTCTTTCAACCGGCGGAGGAGACGGTGGGAGGGGCCAAACTGCTGATCGAGGCCGGGGCTCTCGAGAACCCCCGGGTCGATGCGATCTTCGGTCTTCACGTCGATCCGGGGTTGGACGTCGGCAAGGTGGGGCTTCACTTCGGGCAGCGCAACGCCTCGTCGGATGACCTGAAGATCATCGTCCACGGCAAGTCGGCGCATGGCGCCTACCCGTTCGAGGGGGTGGACGCGATCGTGGCCGCAGCTCAGGTCATCAGCGCACTGCAGACCGTCGTCAGCCGCAGGGTGGATGCACGAGAGGCGGCTGTCGTCAGCTTGGGAACGATCCACGGAGGAACCCAGGGCAACATCGTGGCCGATCGAGTGGAGCTGATCGGTACTGTGCGTTGCCTCAATCAGGAGACCCGAAAAACGGTGCTGCAACGGATCACGGAAACCGCCGAGGGCACAGCGCTAGGCATGGGCGCCCGGGCGGAGGTCGTCATCGATCCCAGCTACGAACCGATCACCAATGACGACCGCCTGCTGGAGGTCGTCCGTTCCAACTCGCGGGAGATGCTGGGTGAGGAGAACGTCGTCGTCTTTTCCAGACCCAACATGGGGGTCGAGGATTTCGGCTTCTATCTGAACGAAATCCCGGGCGCCTACTACTCCCTGGGTGTGCGCAACGAGGAACGGGGCATCGTGCACCAGGTCCACCACGGGCTCTTCGACGTGGACGAGAGCGCCATGGCGTTCGGCGCCGCGTTGCAGGTTCTCAACGCACTGGCTGTTCTGACACCTAAGATGAGCGGTTCTCGCCGGTGATCTGCACCAAGCTCTTGCGCTCTGGCGCTTGCGAAAATACTCCACATACCGATGTGTATGCGTCCGCTTTTCGCAAGCGCCAGAGCATCAAGAGAATGGCACATCTCATCCGGCAGAACCGCTCATCTCAGGTGACACCATGCTGAACAAGGTCTGGGGCGCGTTCTTCTTCGTGGCCTTTCTGGTCGGTATTGCGAAGTCCGTCTTTTTCGCCGATTGGGGCGTCTGGGCGGCCATGGTCGGCGCCTCCTTCGACATGGCCAAGACGGGTTTCGAGATCTCCCTCGGGCTCACCGGCATCATGTGCCTGTGGCTGGGCATTATGCGCCTCGGGGAGAAGGGGGGCGCCGTCGATCTCATGGCGCGCGCCTTCGGTCCTTTGCTGCGGCGGCTCTTCCCGGGGATTCCGGAAGGCCATCCGGCGATGGGCTCGATCGTCATGAACATGGCGGCGAACATGTTGGGGCTCGACAACGCCGCCACCCCGCTCGGCCTCAAGGCCATGAGCGAGCTGCAGGAGCTCAACCCCGAGCCGGAGGTGGCGAGCAACGACCAAATTCTCTTCCTGGTCCTCAACACCTCGGCCGTCACCGTCATCCCGGCCACCATCTTCGTCTACCGGGCGCAGATGGGAGCAGCCGACCCGACGGATGTGTTCATCCCCATGCTCATCGCCACCTTCTGCTCCACCATGGTCGGGCTCGTGGTCACGGCCCGGGTGCAGAAGCTGCGGCTCCGGGACCCGGTCATCCTCGCCTATCTCGGCGGGTTGACGGCCCTGGTGGCGGGGATGATCGTGTACTTCTCATCTCTCGACCGCGAGACGATGTCGCTTCAGAGCTCGGTGCTGTCGAACTTCGTGATCTTTTCGGTGATCGTGAGCTTCGTATTTCTGGCGGCCCGCCGCCATCTGCCCCTCTACGATGTGTTCGTCGAGGGCGCCAAGGACGGTTTCAAGGTCGCGGTCAGCATCATTCCCTACCTGGTGGCGATGCTGGTCGCCATCGGCGTCGTGCGCGCCAGCGGCGCTCTGGATTTCCTGCTCGATGGCGTGCGGTGGTCGGTGGACTCGATAGGAATGGACACCCGCTGGGTTGACGGTCTTCCGACGGCGCTGATGCGGCCCCTGTCCGGAAGCGGGGCGCGCGGGTTGATGCTCGAAACCATGCAGGCCCAAGGCGCCGACTCGTTTGCAGGGCGACTGGTGAGCATCATCCAGGGCAGCACCGAGACCACCTTCTACGTGCTCGCGGTCTACTTCGGCTCGGTAGGCATCCGTCGCGCCCGGCACGCCCTGCTGTGCGGCCTCGCGGCGGATGTGGCGGGGGCGGTCGCCGCGATCCTGGTCTGTTATCTGTTCTTCGGCTGAAATTGTAACGGGAATGTCATGGACATCCTTGATATTCCGGGTTAACCTTTTTGGCGGTGAAATGATTCTGAATATGGACGACTGTTCCACAGAATTGAAGTCGATGGCCGAGTGGGGGAACCTCTCGACGGAGGCCTCGAACCCTTCCAGTGAAGGGCTCGACACACTCTCGACCGAAGAGGTGGTTGCGCTGCTCCTGGAAGAAGACCAGCGCGGCTTGGTGGCCGCCGGCCGCAGCCGGGAGGGCATCGCTCGGGCCGCTTTCCGGGTCGCCGAGACTCTTGATGACGGCGGTACGGTGGTGTTCGCGGGCGCCGGGACCAGCGGCCGCCTCGGGGTCTTGGAAGCCGCCGAGTGCCCTCCGACCTTCGGCACCGATCCGGAGCAGATTCGGGCCGTCATCGCGGGCGGACGCGAGGCCGTCTTTGAAGCCCGGGAGGGCGCCGAAGATGTCTTCTCGGATGGCGAAAGCGCCGTTGCGGATTTGGGCGCCCACGATCTGCTCATCGCCGTGTCGGCGAGCTCGGTCACGCCCTTCGTTCTCGGCGCTCTGGAGGCGGCGCGAGCAAGCGGCGCCCGCACGATCCTGGTTACCTGCACGCCCCCCGGCGATGTTTCGGCGGTCGCCGATCTCGTCGTGGCGCTCGATACCGGTCCGGAGGTGCTCACGGGATCGACGCGGCTCAAGGCCGCCTCGGCGACCAAGGCGGTGCTCAACGCCATCACCACCGCGGCCATGGTGCGTCTCGGCAAGGTCTACGGCAACCTCATGGTCGATCTCCGACCCGGCTCGGCCAAGCTCCGGGACCGGGCTCTTCGCATCGTCGAGGCCGCGGGAGAGGTCTCCCGCGATGAAGCGACGCGGTTCTACGATGCCGCCAACGGAGAGGTCAAGACGGCAATCGTCATGGCTCTGTGCGACCTCGGGGTGGAGCTCTCCCGCGAGCGCCTGCGGGCGGCCGGGGGCCACGTCCGAATGGCACTGGCGGGCCGGTCGCCGGCCGAGAAGGGCAGTTCCATTTGATTTACGAGGGGAGTATTGTGTATCTGCGTTCCCTGTTCCAGCTCCGATTCCCGGAGCCGAGAATTGTCGCATTGTGCCGAGGGGCGCAACAGTAAGGAGAAAAGGAGAGAAAGGGAGGAGATATGAGAAAAACATTTGTCATCATCGTCGGGTTCTTCCTGCTCTGCTCGGTGGCGGGCGCCCAGCAGACGCAAACAGGTTCCATTTCAGGAACAGTCACGCTGGAGGGTGGCGAGGCTCTGCCCGGGGTCATCGTAACCGCCGCCGCGGACGTCTTGCCGAAGGGGCGGTCCACCGTGACCGACGCTGCCGGAAGCTACAGGTTCTCCGCGATGCCACCCGGCGCCTACGAGCTGAACTTCACCATGCCGGGGTTCGCCACTGAGAAGCGGACCTTTCCGGTCCGCCTCCAGCAAAACGCCATCATCAATGTCGCCATGCAGGACGCCAAGTTCGAGGACGAGATCATCGTCACCGCCGAGACCCCCACCATCGACACCACGTCGGCGGAGCTCAAGTCGTCGATCTCCGACGACGTGATCCAGGCGGTGCCGATGGGACAGCAGTACCGGGATCTGGTCAAGCTCATCCCAGGTGTCCAGTACTCCGAGGACTCGGTGCGCGGCCCCAGCGCCGGAGGCAGCGGCCAGGACAACACCTACGAGTTTGACGGCGTCGGCGTGAACCTGCCGCTCTTCGGCACCCTCTCGACCCAACCCTCCGCCCAGGACATCGAGGAGGTGGCCGTCGTCAAGGGGGGCGCCAACGCCATCGGCTTCAACCGTTCCGGAGGTCTCCTGATCAACACCCTGAGCAAGTCCGGCACCAACCAGTTCAAGGGCGAGCTGAGCTACCAGGTCCAGACCGCCGGAATGACCGGCTCTCTCGACGCGGACATCGAGTCGACCAGCGACATCGACCAGGATTGGCTGGTGGCCAATTTAGGCGGACCGATCGTTCCCGAGATGCTGTACTTCTTCGCCTCCTACTACCGTCCCACGGAGTCCGGGGTGAATCGCGCCAACCTCTATGGAGAGGTGCCGGACTTCGACAGTACCCGGGACGAGTTCTTCGCCAAGCTGTCGTTCAACCCCACCAGCTCCACCCTGTTCCACGGCAGCTATCGTCACTCGAATGAGGACCAGTCCGGACTGAGCGTTGCGAGCGATTTCAGTGCGGGCTCCACGTCCCAAGGGGGCGAGGCCACCCTGGAGATCGGGGTCCTCGAGGGAACCTGGATGGTCACTGACAACAGCCTCCTCTCATTCAAGGCGTCCAACTTCACGAACGACACCGCGGGGGTGCCGGACAACATCTTCGGCTTCCAGATCGCAATCGACGGTAGCGTGCCGCTTGATGTGAACAACCTCGACCAGCAGGGTCACTTCTTGGTGCCGCAGCCGGTCGAAGGGGAGGACGACTACAACGCGTTCATCGCCCCGCTGATCCAACAGTACGGTTATGAGCAGGACGGCATCCACCACGGCGGCGGCGATGTCGGCGGCGCCAGCACCTTCAACGACCAGGATTACTCTGCCCAGACTTTCCAGATCGGGTACGACTACTTCCTCGGCACGAGCATCCCGCACGAGCTCCACATCGGCTACCAGTACTCGACCGGCGAGGAGGATCTGTCCCGGACCTCCAACGGATGGGGCACGATCTCCGTCATCGGCGGACGCGATGACTTCGAGGGGACTCCGATTTATTACCGGGGGCGCTTCCAGCAGATGAGCCTGGTGGACGAGAGTGGGGCAGTGATCGAGCCCATCCACTCCGAGATCAAGTCCCAGAGCATCGAGCTCAACGACGTGATCAGGGCCAAGGACTGGACCTTCAACCTGGGCTTGGTCTTCTCGAACGACAAGCTCTACGGGCAGGGACTGAAGGCCGTCAGCGGCAACGTTTCCGGTTTCGAGCTCGCCCCGGGCCACAAGTACCTGATGAAGGAGATCGACTTCGACGAGATGATCTCACCGCGGTTGGGCGCCACCTGGAGCTACAACGGCAAGGACGCCCTGTACGCGAGCTATGCCCGTTATTATCCGGCCGCCAGCTCGCTGCCGCGGGCAGCGTCGTGGGCGCGGAATCTTCGTAAGGAGATCAACGCGTACTTCGATGCCGACGGAAACCTCATCGGTGTCGATCCCCTGAGGTCCTCGTCCGGAAAGGTCTTTCAGGAGGGCATCGATCCGCGGTCCATCGACGAGTACATCGTGGGCTACGACAAGCAGATCTCGCGCTCGTGGACGGGTCGCATCCATGCGCGATACCGCAAGGGCAATGACTTCTGGGAGGATACGAACAACAACGCCCGCTCGCGCTACGACGCCCCTCCGCCAATCTCGCATGACGACTACGTTCCCAACCTGGACGAGATTCGGGATGAGATCGGCGGTTCGTCCTACGTCATTGCCGCGCTTGACGGCGCCTTCACCAAGTACTACGAGGTCAGCGCCGAGGCCGAATGGCGTGGCCAAAACGCCTTCTTCCGCGGTTCCTACGTTTGGAGCCACTACTACGGCAACTTCGACCAGGACAACAGCACCACGTCGAACGATAGCAACATTTTTGTTGGATCTTCGTTCATCGCCGACGGCGCGGGCCGCCAGCTGTGGAACTTCCGCGAGGGCAATCTCCGTGGTGATCGGCGGCATATGCTCAAGCTCTACGGCTTCTACAGTTTCAATTGGAACGGAACTGTCGGCGCCTTTGGCGTCTACCAGTCGGGCCAGCCGTGGGAGACCTGGGACGTGGAGATCTATCGAGAGTACACCGGAAGCTCGAGTGACACGAGCCGTTACGCCGAGCCGGCGGGCTCCCGCACCACCGACTCCCACTACCAGCTCGATCTCAGCTACACCCAGAATATTTCGATAGGTCAACGGTTCATCATTCAGCTCGTAGGTGACGTCTTCAACGTCACGGACAACCAGACCGGTTACAACATCCAGAACAAGAAGAACAGCGCGGGCTTCGGCGATCCGAGGTCCTGGTACCGCCCGCGGCGCTTCCAGGTCATGGCCAGATTCTTGTTCTAGCCCAGCTGGGTTTCTATCAACAATGCGGAGCCGGGATGAAAGTCCCGGCTCTTTTTTTTGGCTTGAGGCTTGAGGCTTGAGGCTTGAGGTCTGGGGCCTGAGGCCTGGGGCCTGGGGCCTGAGGCCCGGGGCCTGGGGCCTGAGGGCCGGATACTAGATACCGGATACCGGATACCGGATACCGGATGCCGGTCCGACAAATGAGCCCCGAAGGGGCGATAGACTCATAGCCTGGGGCGTCAGCCCCAGGTGCCAGCAGGATCTCTGGACGAGAGCCCTGAAGGGGCGACAGACTGCGACTGCGGCGTGAGCCGCAGCAATTGATCGCCGAATGTCTGTCGCCGCTTGGCGGCTTGCTGTTTTGTATGCACTGTGATCCTGGGGCTCACGCCCCAGGCTAAATATCTGTCGCCGCTTCGCGGCTCGTGACACGCCTACACGGGGGCAGCTCCTCAGGAACCAGAACTCTTTTGACCCTGGAACCGAGCGAGGTCCAGATCTCGAAAACAGGGAGGTGCCGACGAGCAGAGGCTGGTCAGCATTTCAGGTGTGCTGCCCTCCTGTTTCCAGCCGATCGAGCTCACCAGACAGATCACGACCACGGTGGTATTTCCTGTCCTCGATGAGGTGCAGAAGCTGGCGTACAGATTCGAAATCCCGGGCAGTTGCAAGAGGGGCCAGGGCGAGGAGATCGCCGGCATCCTGCGGCCGAGCGCCGTCGTCCCGGGCCAACAGCTTAAGGGCGATCAGCTCCGGCAGGCCGGCGACCGGTACAGTGAGGCCGGGCAACACCTCGAGCGGTTCGGCCGTGGCCACCACCTCGGGCTCGATGCCTGAGCTTGCGAAGAGCAGGTCAACGATGACGCCGCCGGGGTCTCCACCGGGCGGCAGAAGGCGCGCAGTGGCGAAACGCCCGGTCGTTTCTTGCTCGACGGTTTCCAGGATCTCGTAGCCGGCTTCCCGCAGGTCGCCGACGAGCCTCTCGGCCTCTCTGTCGCTCTCGACCGCAACGGCAAGGTCGACGTCGCGCGTGAAGCGCGGCTCCGCACGCACCGATACCGCGATTCCACCGACGAGGGCCCATCCAGCACCCTTCTGATCCAGGAGCTTGCCGATGTCAGCGAGTGCGGTCTGCAGGCGATTCATCACGCCGCTCGAGAGGGCCCCGGGCAATCCCCTCGCTCGGCGCCGGGCCGGTGTCGAAGCCACTTTGTGAGCAGCTTCTCAACGTCGTCAGCAGTCAGTGTCGGATTGTCACGCGCGATCTTGAGCCGCATCATGCCTTCGCCTGCCGCGAAGAGATCCATGGCGGTCCGAAAGCGAGACGATACCAAGGTTTCCGTGTGTTGCACCTCGTCATTTTACCAGACCGCCGGCCGCGGTCTCAGCGTGTCAGGACCCTCTCGACCCTCGGGCCAATTGATGTCCAGATCTCGTAGGGGATGGTGCCGTCTAGCTCGGCCCACTCCCACGCTCCGATGGTATCGGACCCCAGCTCCCCCTCCTGCGAGCCCAGGAGAACGGCCTCGTCCCCGACCCGAATCCGATCCTCGACCAGGACCGAGACCAGATCCATGCTCACCCTGCCGATGACCGGGAAGGACCCGCCCCGGATCAGGACCCGTCCTCTATTCCCCAGGCTGCGGCGGAAGCCGTCAGCATACCCAACCGCCAGAACCGCGACCTGAACCGGGCGGGCGCCCTCGACCTTCCAGGTGCCTCCGTAACCGACGGCGTCGCCGGGGGCCACGGCTCTCACCTCGATCACCCGGGTCGTCCATCGACCCACTGGGGTCAGGAGCTTGCCGGCGGCCGAGTCGTGCAGGTGATGTGACGGACCGGAGCCGTAGAGCATCACTCCCGGACGAACGACCCCGGTGCCGTCACCAATGTCGGTCCGGCCCAGTCCCCGGTGGAGCAGCGCGCCGCTGTTGCACGAGTGGATTGCAGCCGCCCGCACGAGATCGTCCGGAAGCTCGGACACCATCCTCCGAAAGCGCGTCTCCTGCTCGCGCGTGGAATCGAGATCCTGCTCGTCGGAGGAGGCGAAATGGGTCATGATCCCCAGCACCCGGAATTCGTCGGCAGAGCGGAGGATAGAAACCAGATCCTCGAGTTCACGCTCCTGGATCCCCAATCGCCCCATGCCGGTATCCAGCTTGAGCTCCACCTCAAGTGGTCCCGTCCCTCCCAACCGATCCACGAGCAGGCGAAGCTCGTCCAACGAGCTGACGGCCGGGACGAGCTGTGCCTCGCGGACGGCATCGAGGTACTCGCGGTTCCCCCAGTCCTTCGCTCCGCTCACCAGGTAGACCGGGATCTCGCGGGTCAGGGACGACCGGATGAGAAGCCCCTCCTCCAGCGCGGCGACGCCGAGCTCGTCGGCGTGCTCTGCGAAGGTCTCGATCAGCTCCTCGAGGCCGTGACCGTAGGCGTTTGCCTTGACCATCGCCCTGACGCGCGCGCCGGCTGGTGCCCACTCACGGGCGATGGCGAGGTTGGCCGCCAGGGCCTTGGGATTGAGTGTGAATTGGCTCAGTGTTCTTCCTCCTCGGTGGTGCCCACGTTTCCTTCGGCCTCGACGAGAAGATCACGGACGACGGCCCGGTCGTCGAAGTGGTGGAGCTTTGTGCCCAGGATCTGCATCGTCTCGTGCCCCTTGCCCGCGACGAGCAGAATATCTCCCTCCCCAATGAGATCCAGACCCCTTGCGATCGCCGCGCGCCGATCGGGCACGATCTCGTACGGGCCTGCTCCCTCACTCATTCCCGCCACGACCTCCTCGAGGATGCCGACGGGATCTTCGGTCCGAGGGTTGTCCGAGGTCAGGATGGCCACATCGCTGAACCGCTGGGCGATCCCACCCATGACCGGCCTCTTCGACCGGTCCCGATCCCCCCCGCATCCGAAGACCGTGACGATCCGCCGGTGGGGAAGGGCGGTCAGGCTGCTCAGCACCTGGAAGAGACCGTCGGGAGTGTGGGCAAAATCAACCAGGATTCGCGCGCCGCGCGAGTTATCGATCGGCTCGAGCCTCCCGGGAGCGATGGTGTCCGATTCCAGGCCTCCAACGACGGCTTCCTCATCAAGGCCCAGGGCGATCCCCATCCCCGCCGCACCCAGCACGTTGCGGAGATTATGCTCACCGACCAGGGGGGAGCGGAGCCTCCGGCTCCAGCCCGGCGTCTTGAGGTCGAAGACCGTTTCTTCCTGCGAAAGTTGAATATCCTCTGCGGTGATGTCTACCCCCGGCTCGAGGCCGAACGACAAACGACGATCGCTCGGCAGTCGAGCGAACAGCTTGCTGCCGAAATCATCGTCCGTATTGATGACCGCGGTCCCGCGGGCGGCCAGATGACGCTCGAACAGAGCCGCCTTGGCTTCTCCGTAATCTTCGAGGTCCCGATGAAAGTCGAGATGCTCGGGGGAGAGGTTCGTTAAGGCCGCGGCGTCGAAGACCAGTCCGTCGACCCGATGGAGGACCAGGCCGTGGGAGGAGACCTCCATCGCTACGTGACTGACACCTTCCCGCCGGATCTCGTGGAGAAGCTCGTGGAGATCGAGCGCGAGAGGCGTGGTGTTCGGCGCCTTCAACGACCGGTCCTTCCACCGGTACTCGATGGTTCCGATCACCGCGGCGGGGATGCCGGCCGCGGCCCAGATGGCCTCCAGGAGGTAGGTCGATGTGGTCTTGCCGTTGGTTCCGGTGAAGCCGGCGAGGGTCATGTCGCGAGCCGGATGCCCGAAGAACTCCGCCGCCAGCAGTGGCATCGCCGCCAGCGTGTCGCGCACCCGAATACAGGGAAGCGGTCCGTCGTTCGGGAGCTCCTCGACCACCGCCAGGGTGGCCCCGGCCGATTCCGCAGCGTCGAGAAAACGGTGCCCGTCGGTTTGTGTTCCCCGCAGCGCAACGAAGCACGTGCCCGGTCTCACCTTCCGGGAATCGTAGGCGAGGGCCTCGATGTGGAGGGGGAGCTCGCCCCGGACCTCCAACACCTCGATCTGATCCAGCAGCCGCTGTGTTTTGACCATCACTCTCCTGCCACAGTGACGAGCCCTTGTCTGCCGAAGGGGAAGCCCGCTCGCCCTGCGGTCATCAGCGAGTCTATCGCGTCGAGAGGGCCGCGAGAAGCGAGATGGAAATCTCCGGGAGTTCGTGGGATCCTTTGGGGGAAGGGTGGACCACATGTTGAAGTTGTCGACTTCGCTGCTCTGTTTGCTCGTGATCAACGGGTGCTCGAGTACCTCGGGGCCCCGCGTGACCGATCCGGGTACCCACGAGATCTTCCGGAATGCGGTGGTTCACGAAGGGCCCGAGCTGGTGGCGGTGGTGGCGTATCTTCAGGGAAAGTACAGCGTGGCCGAGGAGTGGTTGATTCTCGCCGTCGAGCTCACGAGCCCACGCGGCAGTGGACCAAACCTCATCAACCGCAGTGACATCTCGGTTCGTACCCCGGACGGTCATCGTCTGGAGCTCATCAGCCAGGACGAATACCGCAGGAACTTTGCCGGGATCCGGATCCCGGTCGAGCGCAGTCTTAATTTTCTGCCCCTGCTCTACCGGTACGAACCCAGCCGGCTGCCCTGTGATCGGTGGTTTTTGGTGTCCCCCCCCGAAATGATCGCCTTCGATGAAATTTCGATCAACTCCTCCCAGGCGTGTTCGGGCCCGCTCGTCTTCAGCGTGCCGGGGGGGGTCCAGCCCGGACGCTGGCGTCTCGTCATCGAGCTCGAGGAGAGCCGGGCGGATATTCCTTTTATTATCGAGATCGAGGACTAGCTTGTGGAACCATCCCAGAGAGGTATCATTCGCCACCCCAGCGCGGTCTATGGGAAATCCCATGAGGGTACCTCGCTCACCGTATGGCGTCCCGAAGGCCATCATCCGGAGATCCTGGTTGTGGCGTCCATTCACGGAGACGAATCGGAGACGACCGTCGTACTCTCGGACGCCCTTCGATCCCTACCTCGGGATGTTCTGAAAAACGCGGCCGTGTTGTGCGCCAATCCGGACGGGCTTGCCCGGGGAACACGGGGCAACGCCGTCGGCGTGGATCTCAACCGGAATTTCCCAACCTCCAACTGGTCGCCCGAGCCTGTTTATTACAAGGACCGGCAGGATGAACCGCAGGACATTGCCCTCAGCCCCGGAACACACCCGGCTTCGGAGCCGGAAACCGTGGCCCTCCTGTCTCTTCTCGATGAATTGAAACCCCGCGCAGTCATCAGCCTCCATGCGGCATTGGCGTGCATCGATGATGCCAATGACTCCATCTTGGGAAGGCAGCTTTCGGCACGAACCGGGTTGCCCCTGCAACCCGACGTGGGATATCCCACGCCGGGCTCCTTCGGCTCGTGGGCCTCGGAGCACAACCTGAATCTCGTCACCTATGAGTTCGAGGCGGCATCGCCGTATGACCTCAAAGATCGCCACGCGCCGGTGCTGATCGACGTACTGGCGGGGAAGATCGAGATCGAGTAAGCCATGCACGTTCTCATCACGGATTCAGGCGTCGGCGGGTTGTCGGTGTGCGCGTATGCCGAGCAGTATTTGCGGACCCACGGCGCCGGAGAACCGACCCGGCTGACCTACGTCAACGCGGCGCTGGAGAATGATTTCGGTTACAACGCCATGGGGTCGAGAGAGGAGAAGCTGGCGAGCTTTGACCGATTCCTCCACATCGTCGCCGACCGGTATTCTCCCGACCTGATCTACGTCGCGTGCAACACGCTCTCCGTCCTGCTGGCCGACACGAAGTTTTCAAAAAATGAGCTCCTACCGGTGCGCGGTATCGTGGAAACCGGAATCAACCGTCTTCTTCGCGATCTCAATCGGCTTCCTCGCTCGATGGTGGCAATCTTCGGCACCGTCACGACGATCGAAGAGCGCACCTTCCCCGACCTTCTTGAACAGCATGGCATTGACGGATCCAGGATCATCGCCCAGGCATGCCCCTCCCTTGCCGACACCATATCGGAGGATCGCCGGGGCTTGATGGCACAGGAAAAGATCCGAAAATACGTGCGTGAGGCGATGGACCGATCAACCCTGAAAACTGCGGGCCATCTGACCTACCTCGCCTGCACCCACTATGGCTATCGGAAAGAGTTTTTTGCGACTGCGTTTGAAGAGCTCGGCGTCGAGACCGAGATCCTCAACCCCAACGAGTTTGTGATTGACGATCTTTTTGGGTCATCCGAGCAAAATCCTACCGGTCCTGGGGACAGCAGGGATATCGAGGTGGAGTTCGTCACCCGCTACCGAATCCCGGAAACCGCGCTCGAGACCATCGCCGTTTTTCTCGACGATGTTTCGCCCAAGACCGTCCGCGCATTCACGGACTACACCTATTCGCCCGGGCTTTTCTAGCCCGTTCTCCTCCAGAAACGGCGCTTTTTGGCAATTTCGTCGTCAGAGTCATAGAGACGCGAATCAGCCTTCAGCTTCAACTCGTGGTGGCCTGGCCCGCGCCCGCTTTCGCTTGCCGAGACCGAGGATGCGACGGATGGTCCGGACCACGTGCTCGGGATCGCACGGCTTGTAAATGAAGCCCTCCGGCGGCACGACCGGACGGTCGTAGATGAGCTTCCGGTACTCGGGGTAGCCGGTGATGATACACACCGGGATCTGCTCGGTAGAGGGATTTTCGCGCAGATCACAGAAGGTTTCGATGCCGTCCCTGCCGGGCATCGAGAGGTCGAGGGTGATGAGATCGGGTTTGGCGCGAACGGCCGTTGCGAGGGCCTCGTCGCTGTCGGCGGCTTGCAGGGCGGCCGCCCCCTCGTCGGTCATCAGGGTGGCGAGGAAGGTGCGGATCTCCTCGTCGTCATCGACCACCAACACGCAGTGGCCGCTGAGCCTGCCAAGCGGCGCGTCGCCGAGAAGGCCCCGATCATCCATGACGATTCCTCCCCAGGGTCACAGCCGTGGCCGCACCGCCGAGTCTGACCGGATCGCAACGAGCGTCCACATGGCCGCAACGAAGTCAACGACGCCGAACAGAATCAGGGCGGGAGGCGCCAGACCAGCGGCCACGAAAGCCATGAAAAACAAGAGGATCGAGACACGGCCGATCACCGTCCACACGAAAAACGGTCTCAAGTCGGCGTGTGCGGCGTGCGAGTAGTAAAAACCGAGGATGATCACCAGCATGCCCACGACCCGGATCCACAGACCGTCGGCCTCGGGGAAGCTGAAGACCCTCAGCAGGGTGTCTGGAGTGACCACCAGAACGAAGCCGAGAATGAAGAGGTAGATCGAAAAGACGAACACGCTCATCGCGCTCCTGCTCATAGGCGCCTCCGTGTCTCTGCGCCGGGCGCCGCTACTCGACAACCCCAAAGACCTCGGCAACCAGCTCCTTGTTCTTCGCCGCCTCGTTGCACTCTCCGCAGAGACATCCGATCATCAGGGTTGATCCCACGATCGTGACCAGACACCGCAGATACACTCGTCCCGTCATGACCTCTTTCCCTCCGTTCGGTTCGCTCGATTGACTGAGAGACGTCCTCATTGCGGACGTTTCCTCGCACGGATGTTGACACCGAGAATGTGGTCCTCGGCGAGGCCGATGTCAAGGACGGGTTGTGGCGGTATCATCAGATGGGCGAATCGAGGAGGGTCGAGGATGAGCAGGACGGTTCAGCCCAGGTGATTCTTGAGCGCGTCGAGGAGGACGCGATAGATCGGGTTGCAGAACTCGGCCGTGCCCTCGCCGACGCTGGTCCAGCTCGAAGACCACTCGACAACCGACTTTCCCGTTGGCTGTTTTTGCGGTAGGATACGCGGCGGCCGGCTGCAAATAATACCGGCGAGCGTGACCCCATCGTCTAGCCAGGTCTAGGACACTGGCCTTTCACGCCAGCAACACGGGTTCAAATCCCGTTGGGGTCACCATTATTCGTTTTCACCTAGGAGCTGAAAACGAATAATGCTACGGCGTAGCCAGAGGTGAAGCCGGAAGCCAGGCCGCCCACCCTTCCTTCCTCCTTATGGTAGGGGTGTGTGGAAATTGAGAATTCAGAATTGAGAATTGAGAATTCTGCCTGCAACTTTTCGGATGCCTGCGGCGTCATATATGTAGGGAAACGGGGGCGGTATGACCTCATACGAAGCGGAAGCGGGCGGCGGGTATGGGAACGATCGCGATCGGAGGACCGGCTGGTACCAGCTCCTGGCGTCGATTGTCGCCGCAGCCGTGGTCCTCGCGTTGGGTCTTGCGATCGTGGGTCTCACCTCCGGCGAGGATGAGGCGCCGCCGCCGAACCGTCCGGCCGCCGCGGAGACGATAGGACGTTAGAACGTTCAACGTTCAACGTTCAAACGGTCTTGGTGAAGCGGCGGTTGAGTTCGATCAGCTCGGGTGTTTCCTGCGGATCGGCGTTTTCCAGCATCGTCAAGCGGTAGAGCTCGAGGGCGTCGGCGATGTTGGCCTCTTTCCCCCTGGTCTTCTCCCATTGCAGTTGGGCGGCCAACGCCACCCAGTCGGTGACCCGGCACATTTGATCGACGACGTGCCGGATGTGCGCGGCGGCCGTGAGCTCGTCGGCCGCGAGCAAGCGGCGGATCCGCTCCTCAACGTCGTCGACCAGCGACGCCGCCTGAACCGCGGCGTTATCGATCTCCGGGTGGTCGATGGCGGCGACCTCGGCGCGCAGGGCATCGAGCCACGGCTGGTGGAGATTGCGGATGGCGAAATCGCGCAGAACCTGCGCGCACAGGGTGTTGTGGGTGCCCTCCCAGCTCTCGATGACGATCGCGTCGCGGTACAGCCGCGGCAGCACTGAAAAGTCCTCGATGGTGCCATTACCGCCGAGCAGCTCGATGCCGTCGCGGGCGCACGCGGTGCTCGCGACCGCAGTCCAGTACTTATTGAGCATCACCGAGATGCGGCGGGCGGCCACCAGATCCGCGCCGGTGTCACCGGTGTCGACGCGGTCGCTCATCGACAGTACCCGGAAGGTGGTGGCAAGCCCGGCCATGGTGCGGAGCTTCATGCGGGCCAGGATCTCCTGCACCGCCGGGTAGTCCGCGATGGCGCTGGAGAAGGCCCGCCGGTTGTGGGCGTAGGCGTGACCCTCGACAACGGCGCGACGCATGAGGCCGCAGGCGGCAAGGGCGTTGTGGACTCGCGAGGTATCGAGGACGATGCCAACCAGGTTTTTGAAGCCCGTGGTCAGGGGGCCGATGGCCTCACCAAGAGCACCTTCGAACTCGATCTCCCCGGTCGGCATCGAGCGGGTGCCGAGCTTGTACTTAAGTCGGCGTAGCTGGAAGCCGTTGATCTCGCCGTCGATATGTCTCGGCACCAGGAAGAGCGCAAGCCCGCGGGTGCCCGATGGCCCGCCGTCGAGTCGTGCGCTGACGACGAAGAGACCGGCGTCGGCCACCGAGCAGAACCATTTCTCGCCGCTGATGCGATACCAGCCGGCCCGCTCCGGATCGGGAACGGCGCGACAGGCGTTGGCGCCGACGTCCGAGCCGCCCTGTACCTCGGTGATGAACTGGGCCGCGTGCAGCCGACGGTCGTAATCGGAGCTCAGCAGCTCTCCGAGATAGCGCTCCCGCTGCTCCTCGGCGCCGAGCCGTTGCAGGAGCTTGATGGCGCCGGCGGTACAGGCGACGGGGCAGGCATGGCCGGCCTCGCCATGCTGATCGAGGAGGTAGGCAATGCCGCCGGCGAGGACCTCGTTTCCGGGTTTGCCGAGGGCGGCCAACACCCCGCTCGACCAGAAGACGCGGCCCGCCTCGTGGTGTGCGGGGTGGAACACGACCTCCTCAACCGGATGTCCGAACTCGTCGTGTCGATGAAGGCGGGGCAGGTTCTCGTCGCGGTTGGCCTGTCTGACCGCCGCGTCGAGCCGGGGCCCGGCCTGCTCGGCCACCGCCCTCAGGAGGGAATCGGCCTCCTCCCAGGACGAACCGACGTAGCGGTGCAGCAACCGCTGGATGAAGGGGTCCTTGGCGTAAGAGTTTTCCGACGCTTCATCCCGCCAGTGGTCGAGATCGATGCGCGCTGCGGTCGTGGTTTCCCCCTCGTGCATGGCCATCCTCCAGAGAGTCTTCCTGCGAGAATACCACCCCGAATGGATTAGGAATTAGGAATTAGGAATGGCGCGCACCCACCCGAGGCGTTCTCGGCTTCGAGGGAGGGCGGATGGAAAATCCGAAATCCGAAATCCGAAATCCGAAATTTTCCTAATGTACTTGGTCCGATTCCAGCCCCTCGATCTCGGGGTTCGAGTCCAGGTGGCGGTAGAGGTCCTCATAAATCATCAGGAAGCGGTCGCTGAGGGAGCCGGCTTCGAGCACAGCCTGCTTGCGATCGCTGGAGACCCCGAGGATCTGGGCCGCCAGGGCGATCAGCTGCGAGTCCGAGGCTTCGTCCATGTGGCGCGCGAACTGCTCGCGTGCGGCGCCGTCGAGATCCACAAGGCCGGGGAGAAGACTCCGCAGCTCCTGGCGCAGAGGACGGATTTGGGCCAACCTCTTGGGAGACTCCGGGGTCGGCTCGTATCGCACCCTAACCTGGCGGTACGGCGTCCCGGCGTCGATCTCGTCCTCGATGCGGAAGCGCTCGAGACCGAAGAGCCAGAGCAGATAGCGGCCATCCGGCAGCTCCTCGTGAGACGCGATGAAGCCCACGCAGCCGACCTCCCGAACAGGTGGGGAACCGGGCAGATCGCCCTCGAAACCGGGCATGACCTCGACCATTCCGATGATGCGGTGGGAGGCGGTCGCGTCGCGGACCATCTCCACATATCGTGGCTCGAAGACGTGGAGGGGGAGTAGCTCTCCGGGTAGGAGCACGATCTTGGGCAGCGGGAAGATCGGGATCACGTCGGGGACCTGGACGGTCTCCGGCGTGGGGTTTGCGAATCCGTTTTCAGATGTCGAACCGTGCATCTCGCGCCCTTTCTCTCCCTCGGTATGGAAAACCGTCTGAGCGAATGCTTTCTTCCCTCGTAACTGTGATGTGGATAGATCGTGGGTTACGTGGGGTAGGATAGCGTGTCGGTCCATCCCGGTCTGTTCACCGGCCTTGCGGAGGTGTGGGTTGCGTCAGATACAGGTTGCGCTGTTAGCTATGATCATCGGGTTGTCGGGCCAGCCGGCGGCAGCACAAGATGAGGTGGGGGCGCCGACCCCGATCGGGGGGCTCGGGTTTGTCGACGAGGTCGAGGTTCGGGTAGTTGACGTCGACGTCTTCGTTCGTGATTCAGCGGGGCGGCCGGTCACAGGCCTCGACCGTGATGACTTCCGTCTTTTCCAGGACGGCAAGGACGTGCCGATCTCCAACTTTGCGGTGCTGTCCAAAGAGGTCTTTCGGAGCGTGTTTTCGCCGGCGCCAAGCGACGGAGCGGCGGCGCCGGCCGCGGCCGTGGCGAGTCCGATCGAGATCCGCCCCATTTTCGTGGTTCTCTACCTCGACAACGAGAACCTGCGCCCGATGGATCGCAACCGCGTGCTGCGGCGGGTGCGGTCCTTCGTGACCGAAAACCTTGAAGCGCCGGTGCAGATGATGGTGGTCTCGTACCAAAGGTCGCTCGATGTCGCACAACCGTTCACCGACGACTCGAGGGCGGTCAATGACGCACTGCGTGGGATGACCAGGATGAGCGGCGGGGTCATCGAGCGCGACAACGCGCGCCGCGCGATTATCGCGGATCTGCAGGAGGCGAAGGAGGGAACCGGCGCCTCAGGACGCGACCAGGGCCCGGCCGCGATGCGGCAGCGGATCTACCAGTACGCCGACGAGGAGGCGAACAACCTCAGCTTCACCCTCGGCGCCCTGCGCCAGACAATTGCCATGCTGTCCGGGATCGAGGGGCGCAAGTCCCTCGTCTACGTCTCGAGCGGCTTGCCCATGACCCCCGGGCTCGGTCTCATGCAGGAGTATGCGGCGGTCTTCGACGACAACTCGGTGATGGCCAACCGCAGCATCCTCGATCGGAGCCGCACCTTCCAGGAGCTGGCGGCGGCGGCCAACGCTCAGCAGGTGAGCCTTTACACGATTGACGCCGAAGGCCTCAATCCCGTCGGCGGCGGAGATGCCGAGTCGGCCTATGGCCGCGATCCGGTGGCCGCCTCTTCGGCCGAGAAGAACTTCAAGGACTCGCTACGCTACCTCGCCGACGCTACCGGCGGCCTCGCGATCATCAACACCAATGATGTGTCGGCGGGGCTCGAAAAAATCGCCGCTGACCTCTTCGACTACTACTCCCTCGGCTACACCTTGAAAAGCGCGGACCGCGATCGCGTTCACCGGCTCACGGTCGAGGTACCGGGCCACCCCAAGTACGATCTTCGCTATCGCCGCCGATTCGTCGAAAAATCCCGCGAGACCACGATCCAGGATCGCGTCTTCAGCTCCCTGATGGTGGATGTCGACGACAACCCCATGGAGCTCGAGCTCACTCCAGGCAGGCCAGAGCCGGCCGCCGGCGCTCATTGGGGGGTCCCACTCCATCTGTCATTCCCGCTCGAAAGGGTGGCCCTGCTCGAAATCGGCGGGGACTACGTTGGGCGAGTGGTGCTCTTTATCGGCGCCCAGGATCTCCAAGGCCGCTCATCCGAGATCCAACGTCAGGAGCACGAGGTGAGGATTCCGGCGGCCGACTACGAAAAGGCCCTCAAACAGCGCTTCGGAATAGACTTCAAGCTCCTGCTCGAAGAGGGCCGGCAACGGGTGTCGGTCGGTCTCATGGACGAGATCACCAGACGCGCCTCCTATAACCGGATCGTCGTCACGGTGCCGTAGACTTGCGGTAATTCTTAATTCTCAATTCTCAATGCATGCACCTGGTACCTCCAAAACGGGGGAGGGTGGTTGGAAATTAAGAATTGAGAATTCAGAATTGAGAATTGCGTCGTCACTCGTGGCTCGCCATCACCCGCCACGCGACGAGGCGCTCGTTCATTGCCCGTAGGCGGCGGCACAGGAGACGGCAGAGGAGGTTGAGAAACTGGACTGCGGCGTCGGGATCCATCGACAGAACTTCTTCCAGCAATGACCTGCTGATCGAGAAAACGGTACAGCCGCCCGAGTGGGCACGGGCGTCGGCCGAACGCGATTGCTCGTCGATCAGCGCCAGCTCGCCGAAGACCTCCCCGCGCTCGAGGATGGTGAGACACTCCTCACCCATTCCCGGGACCATGCGCGAGATCCGGACGCTGCCGTCGACGACGATAAAGAGGCAGTCGCCGGGGTCGCCCTCGGCGAAGATCAGGGCGTTGGCGGGGTAGCTCTTCTCGCTCGAGTACTTAGCAAGGAGGCGCATCTCCTGGGACGAGAGCCCCTGCTCGCGGAGAATGTCGAGCTTGGTTTCCTCGGTGAGATGTACCCGCGTCCCGCCGCCATCGGATTCTCGCTGTGGATCCCGCGGCTTCACCGGCGCTCCAAAGAGATCGCTCATCTGAGCGTTGGCCGAGCGGACCTTGGCGGCCAGGGTCTGCCAGAATCCCCACAGCAAGCTGACCGCAAGCTCTCGGTTCGACTCGACGACCGCATCGAGCTCGTCGGCGCGGAGAGTGTAGAGGACGCCGTCGCCAAAGCCGACCGCAGTGGCCGAACGGGGGAGGCGATCGAGGTAGGAGACCTCTCCGAACAGGGATCCCGCGTCCAGGTTGGTCAGCACCTGGTTTCCGACCGGGGTGGCGCGAACGATGCGCACCGCACCCTCGCGCACGATCTTGAGATCTCGCGTGGCGTCCTCCTCGGTGAAGATCACCTCGTCTGCGGTGAATGAGGAAACCGTCGCGTGCTTGGCAACCGGGATGATGAGCTCGTCTGAAAAATGCCTGAACAGACTCATCGAACGCAGCTCGGTGGCTCGCCGCAACAGGTCATCGCTCATGCCGAGGCGTTGCCCCGTCCTCTCTCGGCGTTTCTGGAGATCAACGGAGGGGAAGATCTTCGCGTGGCTGAGAGCGACGTGATCGCAGGCCTTCTGCAGGACAGAAATGCGCGAGGTGATGAGCGTCTCCATTGCGTCCGGTTCCGTCCGGCACAGCCGGGCCAGGGTCTCGACCCGCCGACGCTCCTGGTGCTGCTCGTGCTCGGAGCGCCAGGTCGCGAGGAGCATGGCGTCGATCGCGGCCTCGAGAGCCTTCTCGAAGTCTTCGTTTTCGAGGGATGCGCGCGAGGTCTCGACCGCCAATCGGAAGTCGAGGGGGTTGAGCCGCCGTGCCTGAAGGAACTCGCCGAGAGCCGTATCCGCGGCGCCGTGCCGCATATGGAGGTAGCCGGCGGCGGCATAGGCCAGGTAGTTAAACGGGGTCCGCAGCTTGGCAAGGTCGATCATGTCGACCGCACGCCCGAACTCGCCGCGAGTCTCGAAGATGTGGGCCATCCCGAGGGCATGGGAGGCTTCGAGGTTGCGCCGCTTGAACTCGCGGTCGAAGTCTTCGATGCCTTCCTCGCCGCGCACACGCTCGGCCTCCTCGCGCAGCGCCGTCGCGCCCTGCGGGGACAGCGCCGCTGCGATCTCCAAAAGATCGGCGGCCTCCGATGGCCGGTGAAAGGATCGCAGACGCCGCGCGACCTCGACCAACCGATCGATCATGGACGGGTGCGGAAGCACGGACTCTTTCACATGTGTTTCCAAGTCTCAATTGTAGTGAAACCCCGTGGAGCAGGTCAAACCCGGTAACGAAAAGGGACGGGTATGCGTAGAATGATCATTCGATGAAGTCGCTGTATGCGTTTTTGTGTCTGCTGGTGTCGGTTGTATTCGCCGTCTCGGCCGCGGCTGTCGACCATTTGAGTCTGTCGGATGCAACTCCGGGCCGGACCGGGGTGTGCATCACCGAGATGGACGGTGGCGAGCGGGTTGAGATCCCGCTCACGGTTCTCGGGACCGTCGGCTCAGGGACCCCCGATGGCGACATCGTCCTCGTTCGCCTCGAAGACCCGCGCTTCGAGCGCACCGGCATCATCGCCGGCATGAGCGGTTCTCCGGTCTACCTCGACGGCCGGCTGCTCGGCGCGCTCGCCTTTGGTTGGCCGTTTGCCAAGGAGCCGATCGGAGGGGTGACCCCGTTTGAACGCATGCTCGAGGTCGAGCCGTCCCCGGCGCCGACAGCTGCCGCCACGCGCCCGCCCTTCGGTGACATCGTGGCCGCGGTCCGCACGGGCTCGCTCGGCAAGATGGTGGTCGACTGGCTGCAACCGGAGGATGTGGATCGGCTGCAGCCACTGCCGCTGGTGGTGGGTGGATCCTGGACCCCATCGGGAAGCGGCTGGCTGGGCGAAAGCTGGCGCCGGTTGGGTTGGGTCGGCACTCCCGGGGGCGCCGCGGCGGATGGACCCGGCGTGGGAGAGATCTCCCCGGGCGACATGGTGGCCGCGGTCCTGGTGGACGGCGACGTGAGTATTGCGGCCGCCGGTACCGTGACCGAGGTTCGTGGCGATCTGCTATGGGCCTTCGGCCACCCGTCGCTCGGCGCCGGCGCCGTCATCATGCCATTGGCGAGGGCGAGCGTGGTGGCTGTGATGCCGAGCGTGATGAGCTCGTTCAAGTTCTTCACCGTGGGTGAGCCAATCGGGGCCCTGGTTGCCGACCGCGCGCCGGGGATCGTGGGCCGCCTCGGCCAGGAGGCGCCGATGGTCCCGGTCCGGGTATCAGTCGACGGCCGCACCTACTCGTATCGCGCCGTCCGCCACCCGACGCTCCTGCCGTTGCTGGCCGGGTACCTGTCACACGCCAGCCAGAGCACCTTTGGCCGCACCTTCGGCAATCAGACGTTGAGCACCAGGATCGAGGTACAGTATCCGGGCCAGGAAACGGCGCGAGTATCGGCGGTTTTTGCCGGCATCCAGGCCCCCGCCGAAGCGGCGGCCTTCGCCACCGCCGTGGTCGGCTACTTCGAGGGATCGAGCTTTGCCGCACCCGCGATCGAGTCGGTTGATATCAGCCTCGTGACAAGCGAGGACATCAGGACCGCCACCATCATCGAGATCGTGCCAGAAACCCGGGTTGTTCGACCCGGCCAGGAGCTCGAGGTGCGATTCAGGATGCGACGTCATCGCGGGGGCGAGGAGATCCGTACGGTGACCCTCCGCATTCCCGACGGCATACCGGATGGGCGCCTTGACCTGGTGGGGGCGGACGGCGCGGCGTGGACCGCCTATGACCTGCAGATGCGTCCGTTCGAACCGTCGAGCTTTGCCGACGAGGTGCGGTTGGCGAACAGCCTCATACCCGGCAATACGCTTGTCGCGGCGCTCGAGCGGCAGGATCTGGGCATGGTTGTTTCGGGAGGGTCGTTGTCGGCGCCGCCGAGCCTCGTGCTGCAGCTCCGGTCGGCGCTCGGCCCTAATCTGGAGACCACCGCCTACAGCGTCTTCGCCAAGGCCGAGGTCGAATTGCCGTACCGGGTGATCGGTGCGCAGCGAATTCCGATCACCGTCCGCAGCAGAGAGTAGGGTTGGGAGAACAGATGAGTGGTTTCCGTTTCCTTGCAACGGCCTTCGCCGTGCTGTTGTCGGCGCTGGTTGCGGACGCGACCTCGACCGAGTGGTGGATTGTCGACACTGCGCAGGAGCTGCTCGAGGGCCGCGGTTCCAATGTCGAGGTGACCGCCGACGGCCGCTTGCGGCCGGTCGATGGTTGGACCGCCGGCGTCACCTTTGATGAACCGGTGGTGATGGCCGCCGCTCGAGCTGCGGACGGGTCGCTGATGGTCGGCACCGGTCACCCGGCGCGGCTGTATCGGGTGAGTGGAAGCTCGGCCGAGCTGTTGACCGAGATCCCGGCCGAGCAGATCACGGCTCTCTTGGTCACAGCAGATGGAGCGGTTCTGATCGCGACGGTGGCGCCGGGAGTTCTTTATCGGTGGTCTGACGGTGGGTTGAGCGAGGTCGGTCGGGTGGGGGAGGGCGGCCTGTGGGATCTGGCCCTCTTCGACGGTGTGGTGGTGGCCGCGGGCGGGCCGCCCGCGTCGATCTTCCGGCTCTCAGACCGCGGACTTGTCCGCTGGCTCGAGCTTCCGGACGTCCATGCCGCCTGCCTCGAGGCTGCCGATGACCGGCTCCTCGTGGGCACTGCCGACAAGGGTCTGATCCTCAGCGTCGACCGGGAAGGTGTGGTCGGTATTCTGGCGGACAGTCCGTTCACGGAAATCTCGGATCTCGCGGTTGGGGATGGCTCGGTGTGGGCGACGGCTCTGGTCGGCGAGCCCGTAACCACGCCCCGCAAAAAGAAGAGCCATGGAGACGACGAGGAGAAAACGGGGGTCGAGGCCGAGGTCACCGTCACCACCGAGCTCAAGCTGCCCAAGGTCAACGGCAAGACGGCGACCTCGGAAGTCATCCGCCTGACCCCGGATGGAGGCCTTCTCAGCATCCACCGATTCCTCAAGGAGGTCGCATCAGCCATCGCCTGGGACGGGCAGGGGGTGCTGGTCGGCACCGGCTACGAGGGCGAGGTGTGGCGGTTTGTCGATGGCGGAGGCGCCCGTCTTGCGACCGTGGATGCGGTTCAGGTGGTCGGCGTGGTCGACGGCGGCGCCGCGCTCCTGACTCAGGGGCCGGGGAGGGTCTTCGTGCGCGGCGGCGATGACGACCTCGGCGGGCGGTTCCGTTCGCCGGCCAAGCAGTTCAAGCAGCCGGTACACTTCGGCGAGTACCGAGTCGAGCCGTCCTCGGATGATCTGCGCATTCGCTTCCGCTCCGGGGTCTCGGCCGCGCCCGACGGTACCTGGCTCGAATGGAGTGGATGGCTGCCGGCCGCACGCGGGCGGGTCCCACTGCCGCCCGGACGATCGCTGCAATGGGAGCTCGAGTTCCCCGCGAAGTCCGGAGCGCCGTCGGTCGACCGCATCGAGGTTGCGGTGGTAGAGGTGAATCTGCCGCCACGGATCATGAAGCTCGAGGTCGAGGACCCGGGCGTCGTCTACCTGGCGGCGCCGCCGCCCTCCGGTCCCGTGATCGAGGCGGTCCACCCGGACGTCAACGGCATCTTTACCGTCATCGACGAGAGCGCGGTGAAGAACGGATCGAGCGCCAAGGGCAAAAAGTACTACCGCGCCGGTTTCCGGACGGTGAGCTGGAAGGCCTCGGATCCGAACACGGACCCGCTGCGGTTCACGCTCGAGGTCGAGAACCGCGAGGGCATTCGTTTCCAGGTGCGGGAGCGCATCACCGGCGCCCAGCTCGGGGTGGACACCAGCGCGGTTCCCGACGGCGCCTACCGCCTTCGGCTGACCGTCTCCGATGCCCCGCAAAACCCGGCGGATCCCCTCGAGACCGATCGTGTCAGCCGTTGGTTCTTCATCGACAACACGCCGCCGGTCATCAGCATCGTGCGTTCCGGAGAGAGCTGGGTCGCGACGGCCACCGACGCACTGAGCCCGATCGTCCGCGCCGAGTGGTCGCGCGACGGCGAGAGCTGGCAGGCGCTGGCGCCTTCAGACGGGCTCCTCGACGGCCGCGACGAGACCTTCGAGTTTCCGTCCGCGGAGGGTCGCCACATGGTCGTGGTCAGGGTCGTCGACCGCCAGCACAACAGGGCCACTGCGGGCGCGGTGGAGGAGTAGCGTTTAGTTCTTAGTTTTGAGTTTTTAGTTTTGAGTTACGGACAGTTTTCTCCGGGCCTCTTTGGGGACCCTGGATGAAAACTAAAAACTAAGAACTAAGAACTCAAAACTGCCTGGATGATCCGATGAGGTCGGGTGGTACAATCCTCCCATGTCCGAGCCCCACGCGCCGATTGCCGTCTACCCGGGATCCTTCGACCCCTTCCACGAGGGCCATGTGGCGATCGTGGATCGCGCGACCAGGATCTTTCCCAACGTGGTCGTCGGCATTCTCCAGAACGCCGGCAAGGACGCGCTCTTCAGTCCCACCGAGCGTGCCGAGATGGTGCGAGAGATATATCAGGACAACCCGGCGGTGGAGGTGCGCTCGTTCTCGGGACTATTGGTGAGCTTCCTGCAGGAGATCGACGCCACCATCATCATCCGCGGCATGAGAGCGGTGTCAGACTTCGAGTACGAGTTCCAGATGGCGCTGATGAACCGACGCCTCTATTCGAAGGTGGAGACGGTGTTCCTGACCCCGAAGGAGGAGTACCTCTACCTCTCCTCACGGCTGGTACGCGAGGTCGTGGCCCTCGGCGGTGATGTCGACGGGCTGGTGCCGGATCCGGTCCGGGTGCGGCTCGAGGAGCGGTACCGCAGGCTGACCCACCCTCCCACCCGGTGATGCCTTCAGTCTGCTTTTCTCACCAACTTCCAGCTGCGGCCGGC
>Ga0209013_10000222_pt1 | contig 48541 bp, 45 predicted proteins | sample Cruoilmetagenom2_FD_187291 | JGI IMG/M metagenome (GOLD analysis project Ga0209013, IMG submission 187291) | Oil polluted marine microbial communities from Coal Oil Point, Santa Barbara, California, USA - Sample 2 (SPAdes) (version 2) | ecosystem: Environmental > Aquatic > Marine > Oil seeps ...
GTGACGAGAAGGTATTAGCTGCAAGGCGGGTCTCGCAGGGAATGGCTGGGTCCTTCCCAAGAGGCGCAACACAGCAGATGATGCCTTCTCGTCGCGCCCGAAGGGAGCCCCACAAAAGCTCCAATCCTGTTTTACAACCTTGGTTAAGGGGGCGGCCATTAACTGCAGGCTGCGCCTTGACTTGAATCTTTTGTGGGGCTCTTAATGGCCACATAATATAGGACACTACACTAGATTCTGGTAGCGCACACCGGGATCCAGCCCCAGGTCCGCGCGGATTTGTCGCGTTGCGTAGCTGGCTACCTGCTTTGAGATCTCACTTTCAGGATCTTTCAGATCACCAAACAACATCGCCCCGCCACCTGCATCGTTACAGGCTTCCACGCAGGCAGGCAGCCGATCTGCATCAACCCGATGAACACACAGGGTGCAACTCTCCACCGTGCCCTGGCCCCGGGGTGCATGGGGTTTCTGATCTTCAAGCTCCTCGTGGACGAACGACCTCGCCTTGTAGGGGCAGGCCATCATGCAATAGCGGCAGCCAATACAGATGTGACGGTCCACCAGGACAATGCCATCGGCACGCTTGAACGACGCGCCTGTCGGGCAGACATCTACGCACGGTGGTTCAGCGCAATGCTGGCACATCACCGGCAGTGACTGGCTCGAGCCGGTATCCGGATCACGGATATCGACCTTCCTGATCCACTGTGCATCGGTCGCTGGCCTGCCGTGACCCTGCAGTCCGTTTTCTTCAACACAAGCGCTGACACATTCATTGCATCCGCCGTCGCAGCGATTGAGGTCAATCAACATTCCCCATCGCACATCGTCCGAGACAGCCACATCGAGTTCTCGCGCAATCGCCGGTTTTGATGCTCCGATAGTGTACAGAAACACCCCCGGCGCCAGCGTCACGCCCGCTGCGGCAGCGACTGTGCCCAGGAACCTGCGCCGCCCAGGATCAAAGCCAGGTGTTGCGGCCATGTTCCCTGTGTCTGTTTTCCGCTTCATATTCATTCGATCACAGCTACGCTGGGCTCGGGCCGTGATGCGTGGCAACCGAAGCAGTCAATGTTAACTGCTGCGTAATCGTGACACGAGCGGCAAAAATGTTCCGGACTGGCAACGGTGACCGGCATCGCGTCCGGCCCCATGACCGCATGACAGGCTACGCATTCCTTGAGGCTGTACTGCTTGCCGCGGATGCCATCCCGCATGGTTTCATCTCGCTGATGCCTGAGCATGGTCATGTGGTTACGCCGCATCAATTGGGTATCAGCAACGCAACTGTCGCCCTGGCCCCTGGCTATGACCGGCAGTGGCACACCTTTATCGCCGCCCTCCTTTTCCATCGCGGCTTGCGCGGCGTTCAGGCCAGCGCAGGCCACTACTACCGCGACCATCACAATGGAAATGCGGCGCAGGGTCACGGTTTACTCCCCCAGCCCCATCCGGATATAACCCGACGGGCAGACGTCTTCGCAAATGTGACAGCCGATGCATTTTGCGTAATCGGTGTCAACGTAACGGCCCATGGTGGTTTCCGTTTTCCTGACCCGGAAAATGGCGTCCTGCGGGCAATAAATGACGCAGTTGTCACATTCAAAACACATGCCACAACTCATGCAGCGGTCGGCTTCTTGCTGAGCCTCCTCTTCCGACAGGCCTTTTATCCGCTCGCCGAAGGAACCCAGCACGGAATCGGCTGTAATTTCACTTTCATTGCGCTTTTGCCTTGCCTCATATGGGAAATGAGCCAGAAACAGTTGATCCGAAGGCACAATCTCGGCAAACGATCGGTCCTCGTAGTTGTGAATCGCGAAATCGGCCTGGTCCGTCCCCCAGTCCTGTACGTGTTGATATTCGCTGGGTGCGTGGTCCGTTTCGCGCAATTTCTCCAGCAGGCTGAAGTGGTGCACATCGACCCTGGGCCGCCGCGATGGATCGGCACCCGCCATGAAGCGGTCAATCCCTTCTGCAGCTATGGAGCCATGACCGATCGCGGTGGTCAGAAGATGCGGCTTTATCACGTCACCACCAACAAACAGATCAGCGTGACTCTTGACGCGATAGAATCCGTCAGCATCGATCAATCCCCATCCGTTGTCGAGACTCTCCAGGCCGGTGAGGTCACCAACCTGTCCAACTGCCGCAACAATCAGGTCGCACTCGATGTCAATTTCAGACCCTTCCGTGACCACCATCTTGCCGGTGCTCCAGTCGGCTTCGATCACACGCAGGGCTTTGGCGCGGCCATCATCACCAACAATGACTTCTACCGGGGCCAGCGAATCCCGGATTTTCACGCCTTCCTGCGTGACGTGCTCGATCTCCATCTTGGTGGCCGGCATCATTGAGACAAGCCTGCGGTAAACAATCGTCACATCGGCGCCTTCACGCTGGGCGACGGTCGCCACATCGTGTTCCACATGCCCAAGAATGACGTTTTCAGGCCTGTGTTCACGCTGGTGTTCGATATGCCCCAGGCGCCGCGCAACTGCAGCAACGTCCATCGCCGTATCGCCACCGCCGATCACCAGCACATTTTTGGCGGAATGCTTCAGCCGTCCGTCATTGAATGCCTCGAGGAATGCAATTCCGCTGATACAATTCGGCGCGTCCCCGCCCGGCACAGGCAAAGCCGCGCCGGACTGTGCGCCAAGACCAACAAAGACCGCATCAAAGTCCGTTTGCAGATCTTCGAGCGAAATATCCACTCCGACTTTTGTGTTCCTGCGCACTTCAACGCCCAGGTCAAGAATGCGCTGGATCTCGCCATCAAGGATTTGCCGGGGGATACGGTAGCCGGGAATACCGTAGCGCATCATTCCCCCCAGTCCCTCGTGGGCTTCGAACACTGTGCAGGCGTGTCCCATGCGACGCAGCTGGTAGGCGCAGGCGAGACCGGCGACTCCACTGCCGATGATCGCGACTTTCTTCCCGGTGTCTTCCCCCGCCGGATGCAGCTTCAGTTGATGCTCCAGCGCATAGTCGCCGATGAATTGCTCAACCGAATTGATGCCGACGTGATCTTCGACCTCGTTGCGATTGCAGCCATCCTCACAGGGTGCAGGGCAGACCCTGCCCATAATCGCCGGAAAGGGATTGGCATCGGCTACGCGGCTGAACGCGTATTCCTGCCATGGCATATCTCCGGGTGGCTTCTCAATGCCTCGCGCAATATTCAGCCAGCCGCGGATATCCTCACCAGCAGGGCAACTGCCCTGGCACGGCGGCGTGCGATGAATGTAAGTCGGACATTTGTGGGACGTATCGTCGACGAATATTTCTTCCTGCCAGGGCAGAGGTGTATGGTCGCCATCTTTGTACCGGCGTTGAGTGAGTAGTTTTTCGTTCATCGCTTCCTCTTCCTGCGCATGTCAACGCGCCTGGGCCTAAACTTATTCAACTCCAATTTATTCAGCTCCGGTCGTCTGGCCATCAAGAACAATCGCGTTCGAGACCAACTGGTGCACGCTGACAATGTTGTCCATCTCAAATCCATAGGTTGGCATAATCTTGGCAAACTGTGACTTGCAGATGGCGCATATCGCCGCCATGTGCGTGACGCCATGGTCATCAGCGACTTCTTTCAGCGCCCGCATCCGGGGTGATGCTCCCTTGACCCTGACTTCCATCAGGTCATCTGTCAGGAGACCACCACCACCACCACAGCAATAGGTGCTTTCGCGGATGGTGTCGGCGTCCATGTCGACAAAATTGTTGCAACAGGCCTTGATGATCGCCCTCGGAATTTCGAACTGTCCGCCGGGTTTGTCACCCATGCGCGAACCGCGTGCAACATTGCAAGAGTCGTGGAACGTCAGTGTCATGTGGTCGTTGGCGGATTTGTCCAGCGTCAGCGCACCTTTTTCGATCAGATCATAAGTAAATTCACAAATACTTTGCGGCACCGGGTAAGCGGGATCCAGGAAATCAAACGGCCCGGCCAGCGTGTTCAGGAAACTGTAAGCGACCCGCCAGGCATGACCGCACTCACCGAAAATGATGCGCTTTACGCCCAGGTCTATGGCCGCTGTCCTGATCCGATCCGCGACCAGCTTCATCTGCTCGTAAGAGCCGATAAACATGGCAAAATTTCCGGCCTCCGAGGCGAATGAGCTGAGAGTCCAGCTTACTCCCGCCTGGTGGAACACCTTGGCATAGCCAATCAATCCATCGATATGCGGTTCGGCGAAAAAATCAGCGCTGGGTGTCACCAACAGAATATCCGCGCCTTTTTCGTTGACCGGCAACCGCACCTTCAAACCGGTTTCCTCTTCAATGTCCTCTTCAAGGTCCTCCATCGTGTGTCTCAGCGCCTTTTCGGGCAGGCCAAGGTTGTTACCGATTGTGTGCACCTTGCCGAGGATTTCATTGCAGTATTTCTGCCCCTTGCCGATGTGATCCATGATCTCGCGCGCCGCCATGGATATTTCAGCGGTATCGATACCGTAGGGGCAATACACGGAACAGCGCCGGCATTGGGAGCACTGGTGAAAATAGCTGTACCAGTCATCCAGCACCTCCTCAGTCAGGTCTTCGGCGCCGACCAGCCACGGCACGATTTTGCCCGTCCAGGTGAAATTGCGGCGATAGACCTTACGCATCAGGTCCTGGCGAGCAACCGGCATATTCTTGGGGTCAGCGCTGCCGAGGAAAAACTGGCATTTGTCAGTGCACGCGCCGCACTTGACGCAACTGTCCATATAAACCCGCAGCGCCCGTGACTTGCCGAGCAACTCGGCAAATTTTTCGATCGCCTTGTTTTGCCAATCGTCAACCAGGTCCCCGGGGAAGCCGAGTGCCTGCTGGTGTTCCGCAGACGCCACGTAAGGTGACAAATGCTCCATCACTCCAGGCTCTAGAACCGGGATTTCTATGGGTTTATCGATACAGGGTGTCTTGTAATCAGCCATCGACTACGCGCCTCCACCCTCTGGTTTTTTTGTATCCAGTGCTGCTGCCCACGGCGAAAGATGTCTTTTCTCGCGGGCGTTATCGACCTGGTTGCGGCTGGGGCTGAAAAACACCCCGGGCGCGTGAAGCAGTTTCGAAAACGGGAATATAATCATCAATAACAGCACCAATCCCAAATGAATCAACAACACCGGGTCCGCAGGAATCGGCTGCCAGTCGAAATAAATCAAACCAAGAACGAATGCCTTGAGTGAAATGATGTCGGTGTGCGCCACGAATTTCATCATCAGCCCGCTGGCTGCAATTGCAATCAGCAGCAATAACATCAGGTAATCGGATGGTGAAGAAATATAACGTATCCGTTCGACCGCGAAACGCCGCACCCAGAGCGCAACAAGGCAGGCAAGCATCGCAAATCCAGCATACAACCCGAAAGGCTGAACCCAATTCACCCAGAACCAGACAGGCTCGGTGAAAAAACGCAGATGCCGCAACAACACCAACAGCATTGCTGCATGGAACACCCAGCCGAACAGCCAGGTCCACTTGTTGGACTTGAACAGGCTCTCGAAAAAGACTACTTCCTTTGCCATGCGCGCGACCACGCCCGATTGTGTCACGGGTGCGGGAGTCGTCGGGATTTTCAAAGGTGCGGGGGTTTTGGCATAGAGCCGGATTTTGTATACCAGGCCAACGGTAAAAACCGCCGTCGCGATATAAAAAAGTACTGCATATACTGTGCTAAGCACTGGACCCTATACTCGTCCTTTCGCGGGTCAGTCGCTTTGTGCACACACCCGCTTTTTGGTTAAATACAGCCTGTCGGTTTAGGCAAACCGGCAATTTTGCAGGCTTGTTTGGCCGGACCATACGGGAATAATTCGTAGAGGTACTTACTGTTGCCTTTTTCGGGCCCCAGCGTTCTTTTGACCGCCTTGGTCAGAACCCGGACTGCGGGGGCAATCTGGTATTCCTCGTAATAATTGCGCAGGAAGTTCACCACCTCCCAGTGATCATTGTCCATCTCGATATTCTCAGCCTCGGCGATCATACCCGCCAGGTCTGCGTTCCACAGGCTGATATCAACGATATAGCCCTCCTCGTCGGCTTCAATCGTCTCGCCGTTACATTCATAAGCCATGGCTTACCTCTTCATCAAATTAAATACCAATTCTACAACCAGGATTGGGTGACATCATGTTCCACCACCAAATCTACGAATCCTTCATAATCAACTACGGCCAGGCCCTCGATCAACGGAGTGTCACCCAGGCCCCGCGCAGCGACATCGGGACCGAGGACATAAAAAGAAAAATCTTCCATCCGCCCGGCAATTTTTTCAGCGTGTGCGGCTTTTTCCAGGCCCGCATAGACACCGTCCTCTATCAGCAGGATCGAACTTCCGGGCTTTGCCAGGCGAAGGCAGCTATCCAGGGCCGTTCTCTCAAACGGGGATTTATTGATTAAATGCAACATATTACTCATGAGCTGATCACCACATCCTGCTGCGCCATGATTTCACGCAAATCAACTGCCGCTATTACCTCAACCGGGATCACCAGGTCTTCGGCGGTCAGGCCCCGCGCATCGAGCGCCTCTTTTTCAACGTAGATTTTCTCAACGTCGTAATCATCAAGCGCACCGTAGGTCTTCGAAAAATTCTTCATCCCAATGCCTGTCGTATCCTGGTTTTTCTTCAACTGGCATACCCCATCGTCCATGAAGACCACGCTGACGTCCTGATCGAACGCGGCAGCAACCAACACAACCTCGAGACATTCCAAAGCGTAAATCGTACCGTAAGGCGCCCTGCGATTGACGTACATGAAACGTTTGACTACTTCGGGGCCGGATTCTTCCCATTCTTCCATTTCTTATCTCTCCATCAATCGCCAAACACGACCAGCCGGTCGGCCTGGATGCCCGCTTCAACCAGTTGGCCGAGTCCGGAAATCCGAAACCCTTCCTCCAGTACCTCATCCTTGATGCCACGGCGCAGAGCGGCGGCAATACACACCACCAGGTCAATACCGTTCTCTGTGCCCAGCTTCGACCACAAGGCAACCAGGTTACGATCATCGGTCTGGGGTTCTGACAGTTTGTTGGAGTTGTACACGCCATCGTTGTAGAAAAACACGCGATAGATTTCGTGTCCCCTGGCCAGCACGGCCTCGGCAAAACGATAGGCGCTGTCAGAGGCCTGGTGCGTAAACGGGCCTTCGTTGATCAAAATTCCAAATTTCATAGCATTGGTTTCATAAATGGGCCAAAAAAGTATCTGCGTTAGAAATGAATGTGGGCGGATGCGTTCAGGCTGTCACGTCCCCCGTGCCAGTTGTCAATGTGGTGCCGGGTAAAAGCCAGCCCGGTGATCTCGAAAAAACGTGGCCAGCCGATACGCTCAATCCACTCACCCATGCGCTCCCAGGCCCGGGCATCCTCCTTGTAGGCATACAGGATTGACTTCACGACCTCCGCCACTTCAGGCCAACGCGGTGGATTGTTCGGCAGGCCGGCTACGACCAGTTTGTGGAAAGTCGGCTTGCTTCGTGCATTTGAATGTTTGCCACCAACCCAGACGGCAAGCTTGGTTGATTCCGGCCCGTTGATCTGCATGGGGGGGCAGGGTGGATAACAGGCGCCGCAACACATGCATTTTTTCTCATCGATCTCGAGTGACGGCTTGCCATTAACCATTGCCGGGCGGATCGCCGCCACCGGACAGCGCGCCACTACTGCCGGCCGCTCGCAGACATTGGCCACCAGGTCGTGATTGATCTTGGGCGGCTTTGTATATTGCACGTTGATTGCAATATCGCCCTGGCCTCCGCAATTGATCTGGCAGCACGATGTAGTCATGCGTACCCGGTTCGGCATTTCTTCATGCGTGAATTCGTGGTGCAGTTCGTCCATCAAAGCCTTGACGACACCGGATGCATCGGTGCCGGGAATATCGCAGTGCAGCCACCCCTGGGTATGGGAGATCATCGACAGTGAGTTGCCGGTGCCTCCGACCGGAAAACCCGCTTCGTTCAATACGCTGATCAGGGGTTCGGTTTTGTCTTCTGAAGTGACCATGAATTCAGCATTGCTGCGGGTTGTAAAGCGCATATGGCCATCGGCGAATTCGTCCGCTATTTCACACAGTTTGCGGATCGTATGTACGTCCATCTGGCGCTGCGTGCCGGCACGCACTGTCCACACTTCGTCGCCGCTCTTGGCGACATGGTGCAAAACGCCGGGGCGCGGCCGGTCATGCCAGTCCCAATTCCCGTAGTTCTGTTTCAACAAGGGGTGCATATGCGGAAAAGGGTCCGGAACGCCGTGTTCGTCCGCTCTGCGGGGTAGTGCTGCTTTATTCATTAGCTGCAACTCCTTTACGCTCGAACCATTTTTGAGCTTCCTCATCCCAATCGTCGGTTCGAATATACGAACTGGTGCGCGGATGATTGACCATGTTGGGATCGACATCGACACCGATCGCTTCAAGGAAATTGGCCAGGCCGATACGAGTGATCGTTTCACCGACGCGCTCGTGTTCAAGCGCATTTTCGGCAAAGAAGTCGACCACCGTTTCCGCCAGTTCATTTAACTGCTCGAAATCCTCTTCGGTCTCAAGCGGCATGAACGGAATGACTACCGTGCCCATCTGGTCACCGATTTTCAACGAGCGCTTGCCGCCCATCAGAATGGTGACGCCACGATCCTTTCCGGGTGACAGGGCTTTGGTCATGACATTGATGCAGTGCATGCAGCGCACGCAGCTTTTGTTGTCGACATCCAGGGTATCGTCGTCATTCAGGCTGAGCGCACGCGTCGGGCAATGGGCGATCACGGTATCGATCATCTGCTTGCGGCCTACTTTGGCCACGTGTTCTTTGACCTTCTCCTGATCGACCTGAATATCATCGCGCCAGGTGCCGATGACTGCAAAATCCGAACGATGGATGGAGTTGACACAGTCGTTCGGGCAGCCTGAAAACTTGAATTTGAACTTGTAGGGCAGGGCCGGCCGGTGCATTTCATCGATCAGGCCGTTGATGATCATACGATGCGCACGAACTTCGTCATAACAGGATTGTTCGCAGCGGGCATGACCAACACAACTCATGGACGTCCGCAAAGCGGGTCCTGCTCCGCCCATGTCCAGGCCGATTTCATTCAAATCATCAAAGGCTTCCTGCACTTTTTCCGTGGTGCAGCCCTGGAACATGATGTCCCCCGACTGGCCGTGGAGTGCGATCAGGCCCGAGCCATGTTCCTCCCAGATGTCACACATCTTGCGCAACAGGTCTGTTGAATAGTGTAAACCCGCCGGCGGCTGAACCCGCAGCGTGTGAAATTCTGATGATTCGGGATAATCTTTTGCAACTTCCGAGAAGCGGGGAATGACGCCGCCGCCGTAGCCAAAGACACTGACTGTGCCGCCTTTCCAGTAACCCGTGCGGGTCTCGTAGGAATGTTCAAGCTGACCCAGCAGATCGGTCATCATGTTAGCGTATGGCTTACCTTCATCAGTCGCCAGGTGTTTAAGCCCGGTGACGAAGCTCGGCCAGGGGCCGTGTTCCAGTTCATCCAACAAGGGTGTGTCGTGTTGTTTCTTCGACATAATAGTATCCACCAAATCTGCTTAAGTAATGCTCTGCTACGTGGTCGTTTGATCTCCCTGCGAAATTGACAACAGGCGCCTGCCATAGATGCATGATGGGCAATTTGCCCAGGCACTAATCAAACGCTGATAAAAAGATGTGTAAAACGGCATGAATTTTCTGTCTGATTAATTCAGTATATTAATGTTTTAGCATATATACTTTCCTGTCTTAATTCCAGTGCGACCTCTCCGGGCGATGCTTTAATGGACGATACCAGCTACCGGGAATGGCGAGACGCCAGGCTCAAAAGTTATCCGCAAAGCGCGGATGAAATCTTTGTGGAGATTGGTGGGCTGGTCGATTTGAGCGATACAGAAAAAGCCGCAATCACGGTAAACTGCAGGCGCTCCAACATGGCCATCTACAAATGCCGTGACGATTTTGTCGACCGGGCCGCAGTCTGTTCATTCGCTGCAAATTTCGGTTTACTGCGGCTGGACCATCACCTGTGTGCAAACGAAGACGGCGTTTCGGAGTTGTCAGTGGCGTCCCGGGGAGTTCGAACCGGGTATGTACCCTACTCCAGCCGCAGCCTGAGTTGGCACACCGATGGTTACTACAATGACCCGTCGAGGCAGATACGTGCAGTCGTGCTGCATTGTGCGAACAGCGCCGCATCAGGCGGGGAAAACGCCCTGTTCGACCCAGACATCGCGTACATCCGCTTGCGCGATGAGAATCCCCGGTTTATCACCGCTCTCGAACATCCCGAATGCATGACCATTCCGGCGAATTCAGATGCGCAGGGTGAAATCCGGCCAGCAGTATCCGGACCGGTGTTCTCACGCGATCTTCGCAGTGGCGCGATTCACATGCGCTACAGTGCACGCAAGAAAAACATCCAGTGGCGTGATGACGGAACAACCAGGGCTGCCCGGGATTATCTGTCAGAAATCCTGGCCGATGAAAACGGACCGATTTTCCGCTACCGCCTGCAAGCAGGTGAGGGACTCATTTCCAACAATGTCTTACATAACCGGACAACCTTCGAAGACGGTCCGGACCACGGACGTCTGATTTATCGCGCTCGTTTTTACGATCGTATAGATTCAACGTCATAACGCATCACCTGAGTATATTGAGCTGCTGAGACCTGAACTTTATTTTCTCAAAGAAGGCATCAAGGTTCACAGGAAAGGCCTTCCAGAAAAGTCAGGCGCGTCAGATCCAGCGTGCCGGCGGGGAAGCCTGGCTCACCGGGCCTGAAGCTCGCGATTCCGGAATCACATTCCAGTTCCAGTTCCAGTGAGCCCCAGGGCGCAACTTCGACACTCTCCGGATCAAAATCAGCACCGAAGATTCCACCAAGCGTGGTGAACATCTCGTTGAAAATGAGTTTGCCATCCAGGATTTCACCGGTACCGAAGAACCAGCGGCGGTTTCCCTGCGGGTCGAAGCTGAACCAGTACACTAGCGCGCGTCGATCGATCAAAACTTCCAGTGCGTAACCTTCACCGGAATGCGTCGGGTCATACCATGAGCCGCTCAACTGGCCCTCTTCGATTTCAGGTGGCCCCATTGGCCTGCCACAATCAAGACCCATCACCCTGCTTAGCCGGGTCAGGCTCATGCGGCCATGCCGCCGGCCGTTGCCGTCATTGTCAATCAGCCAGTCCATGGCGCCGCTATCGCAACTCGACCAGATGAAACTGGCCGAACCCACCACTTTGCGGGTGACCTTGTCCGGATCAAAGCCCGGCCCGAATTCACCGCCGGAGACCTGCATCAGTTCAGGAAACAGGATGCGGTTACCGCGGATTTCTCCCTGGGCGATGTACCAGTCCTGGTCACCTTCGAGGTTGTAAGTAAACCAGTACAGTAAAGCACGATTTTCGGCCAGGATTTCCAGCATGAAACCTTCGCCATTGCGGGCTGGGTCGTACCATGCTGACGATATTCCCGCTTCGATCACAAATGGATCTCCCAGGGGCTCCGGTGTAATCTGCAACTTTATGGATCCATCAATTCCACCGGTGTTGGTGCCATCTAGCCCTTCACTGTCTTCATAGCCGGCCCAACTGCCCTCTTCCCAGCGGGCAACGGTTGAGGGATCGGCATCGCTTAAGATGCCAGTCATGTCGAAGGCACCGATCGACAATGAGGACGTAACGGTTTCATTGATCAAGGCCAGGTTGTGTTCATCGGCCGGCATGCTGAAGTCTACGAACAGTGCATCGTCCCGGTAGCGCAAATAACCGTCGGGTGCGTCACCAGGACTATCCAGCCATGCTGCATCGCCGGGGATTACACTGGGTTCGGTTCCATCCACTTCCAAAGCAGAATACAGGTCCAGTGTTGAACCTGGCTGTCCCGGCAATACAGTGACCTCTCCGTCTTCGCGCCAGCGCATGGGCTTGTCAAAGGCGAGCCAGAATGTGTAATCCCGATCCAGTTGCAGTGGCTGGGCCTGGAATGAGTATTGTTCCCGGGAAGTTTCACCGCTTACATCCCACTCGCTCTCCATAACCACGGCCCCGGTTGCGACATCAACAAACCGAACGGCGACGATCGACGGGGGACCCGCCTGCTGGTAATAAGCCACGGCAAAGGTCTGCGCCAGTTCCGTCCGGACCCGTTCAACTTCTGAATCGGGCAGGATGAAACCATCATGTTCGTTACGGCCCAACCCCCCGTAGTCGGCTCCCTGGCCAGGCAGGCCATCATGGAAGCCTGCCGATGGCTCAATTTCAAGTGTCCAGGAAGGAACCTGGTAGGTATGGGTGAAATACTCGTCTGTCGAGCCAATGCCTTGATCAGTCGCAATATTTTCTGCATCGTCAAACCAATAGTACTTCCGGGCATCAAAAGCAAAATGATGATTTGCAAATGTAGCCAGTAGACTTTCGGTCAGGCTGGTCAAGCCTTCGTTGCTGTTTCGGGTCCAGAAACTCACTTGCGAATACGAATGCATATCGGTGTACATGCTCAGTCTTTCTGCCGGACCCAACTGTGCGGCCGCATCCAGGGCACGGGTTTCGGGCTCTGAGTGCGGCGACGCGCCATGGTGGACCAGGCTTTCCGGCAGGTCGGATGAGCGGTCGGGATTCGTATTCCAAAAAGGAGCATTATTGCGGTTGAGGTCCACGCCGAGCAGGTGGTCGTCCTGTGTAAACAGGTCCTCGTCGGGTCCCAGCATGTTCTTGCGCCGCATGCGGCCGTCGCGTGGGGAGAATTCAGGGTCATTCGGGTCTGTGTCAATCCAGTTCTTGCTCGGATACCTTTGCGTTTGCAAAAAGCCATCAACGTTCAGTACCGGGATGACCAGCATATTGGCGTTGTCACGCAGGTAACTGATCAGGTGGTTTTCATCCTCCGACAAAGCCAGCAGCTCGATAATGCCGGTGGCCACTTCCGGTGACTGCCATTCCCGGGCGTGAATTCCGCCATTGGTGAGCATGGCTTGTTCGGGCAAGCCATACACTGTCATGTGGTCTGCATCGCCCAGCTGGTATGCCCAAATAGTGCGGCCCATACGGGTCAGGCCGATCTCGACTGCATGCGACCAGCTCGTCGTATTTGCCAGGTCCTGGTGGCGGGTGTGGAGCCCGCTGTAACTTCGAAACCCGTCGAAAGGCAAAGGAGTATCCACCGGAATGGGCACGGGGTAACCCAGTGCAATCCTGTCGGCGTCGCTGGCCGGCGCGTCTTCGACCCACTCGGAAATACGGGGGTTCTGGGCTTCGGGACTATTGAAACCGGGAAGGACCAACAGGAGCAATATCATGCAGAAAGCTGAATAAATTTTATTCATAGTTCTGCCTCCCTGCCCGACCGGCCGGTACTGATGGCCAACGCTGCCCGCTGTCGCGCCAGTCCTTCTTTTTTGGACGCGATTTCGTTCAGTCGAGCTTGAATTTCGAGATCCGAACTTGCACCGAGCACCAGGGCTGCGGCCGCACCCAGGTTTCGGTCCGCCAGGGTGTTGAACAGCATTTGACGAACTGCAGGTTCACCAAGCAGGGTGGGCGCCAGTTGGGCGATGGCCAGGGCTGCCTTGGTGTCGGACCCCAACTGCAGGGAGTATTCCAGCAAATCGATACTCTCTTTTGCGCTCAGTTTGCGCGAAGCAGCCTCCAGCATCCTCGACAGGCCGGGACCATCTCCCCGTGAAATCGATTGCCGCAGCAGCTCAAAATCATCGGAATCCATACCAGCCCGTGCAGTGACCAGGGTGAGCTCAGGTTTTTCATCGAGCAGGGCCAGCGCCGACCAGCCCAGTCCGTGTAATTGTTCGGTTGAAGCAAAATCCAGTGCGTCCTCGAAGCCGCGGCGCCCGGCCGGGCCGGTATCCAGGTAAGACGAAATCCATTGATCCGGGTGTTCCTGTAACAGTCTTGTGGCCCGGCCAGCTGCCTGTTGTCTGTCCCAGCTGTTCCGCACTCCGGCTGCGGCCGCCTGGATGTTGAACAGGGGCACTGTCATACGAGGATGATCATCACGTGCGACCAGGGTGCGTGCTTCATATGTGGACAGGAAATCCAGCACTTGAGGATTTACAGTATTCACGTTTAGATCACTCAGGCCGAGCGTAAAGCTGAATATCGTGAAATCCTTCACGGGGCCCGGCATTCCAGGATCCTGAATAATCGACGACAAGGCATTCAACAGCTCCCGGTTGCTGCCGGCTCGCGCCATTTGAAACAGGGGTTTAAGTGTGGCCTGTGCTTCTGTCTTGTGAATCGTTCTCAGGGCCAGGGAGCGGTCCCAATTCGGTTCCGGCATCGAAGTTTGCCCGTTCAGATTCAGCGAGGGAATGAGGCAAAACAGCACTGCCAGGGGATGGATGATTGCTGCTTTCATTGTGTACCTACCGCTGTCATAGCGACAACTATTTCAGATAAGGTTTCATCGTACATGCAATTTAGAATATCCTGCTATGACATAAGTCATGTACGGAATCAGTGCCAGCCGATGATCTCATTTTCATTTCGACCTAATTTTTTGATATTACACATATAAAACTGGGATATGGCAAGCCTGGCCTTCAGCCAGCTTAACTGAATTATTCTTGATTATTTATTTATGTTATAAACAATATATGTAATAAACATGTATAATGGAAAGCCAGTGGAAATCAGTGAAATTCGCAGGTACAGACTGGCTCTTCGTCAGTTCGATCGCCTCCTCAGTGTACGACTGGGGAGCTGTTGCTGTGGCGTTACGCTTGCACAATGCCTGGTGCTGCTCGACATCGACGAGCACGGCCATTTGACCATGGGGCAATTGGCTTTGAATCTCAAACTGGACCAGAGCACGCTCAGCAGGACCGTGGACGGCCTTGTACGCAAGAAACTTGTGGCTCGAATGAGAGATGACAGTGACCGGCGCCTGGTCTGGATTAGATTGACTGAAGATGGCGCCTCGACCTGTGAGGAAATCCATGAGGTAAATGACGAATACTGCCTTCAGGTCTTCGAAAACATTCCTCCGTCCGAACGTGCTGCGCTCATCCGAAATTTCGAGACTCTCATCCAGGCCTACCTCGATCACGAAGCTTCAGTTTTGCAGTGCAGCTAAAGATCGTTGAGAGAGCATTGCTCCCAGGCAAGCAGCCAATCAAAACCTGCATTTTGTTATTCCAAATCGCCAGGCAAGTGGTTTGCCTCGCGCCCTTTATTCCTTTTATAAAGACGGTCCGGGCCACGGACGTCTGATTTATCGCGCCCGTTTTTACGATCGCATGCATTCAACGTCATGACACTTCAATGTATATTGGTGGGGTACTGAAGACAGGACATAGCGATGAAAACCATCGAGGTCAAACTCAGCGACATCATCATCCAGCATCCGGAGATTAATTCCTTCGATGAATTGCTGGCAGCAGTTCGGGGCATCACCTCGGATGATGTGCTTTTCCTCAATTTTGACGTCAAGCCCGATTACCGGGACACACCACGAAACTGGCAATGGCGCCTGGAAGCGGTTTTTAGCTAGGGGGTAGACAATGAGCGAAGAAATGGTCATGCCACTGGATGAATTCGATGCCCCTTACGGGCGCAAAATCAAGCTGGAAGCTGTCGAACACGAAAGCGGCATGCGTATACTGCGGCTGCGCATCCGTGAAGGCAGCCGTTTTACCATCCTGGATTTAGATGAGAATACTGCCCGGCATTGGGGTAAAGCTATGTGCTCCTGGGCAGATATGGCGACTGACACAAATTGAAAAACTGAAGGGAACACAGGACTTATAAATGGACCATCTACCCATTTTTCTTAATGTGAAAGGAACGCGCTCACTGGTCGTCGGCGGCGGTTTCCTGGCTGCGCGAAAAGCTGATCTTTTGCTGCGTGCCGGATGCAAGTTGACCGTGCTTGCACCGACACTGGGCGAGGAACTGGCCCACCTCCAGGAATCGCACAGCTTTGATCACAAAACAGGTGATCTGACTGCACAAGACCTTTCGGGATGCAGGGTCGTTTTTGGCTGTTCGCACGACAGCGCGATCAACCAGAAATTGTACGAGTTGGCTATGGCGGCAGGAATACTGGTCAATGTCAGCGACAAACCGGACAGCTGTGACTTCATTATGCCGGCAGTGCTCGATCGCTCACCGCTGCTGGTGGCGATCGCGAGTGGCGGCACCTCTCCATTATTAACCCGGATGCTAAAGGCCCGCTTCGAGACCACAATTCCGGCAGCATATGGCCGCCTGGCCGAATTTGCCGGCAGCTATCGTGCAAGGATTAAGGAATCTATTCCCAACGGCACGCGACGGCGGCGTTTCTGGGAAACCATGATTGACGGACCGGTTGCCGAGCACCTGTTTTCCGGCCAGATTGAACAGGCAGAGTCGCTGATGGACAGCTTGCTGGATGAAGCCATAGCAGACGGTGACAAACCGCCGATTGGCGAAGTCTACCTGGTGGGCACCGGGCCTGGCGACCCCGACCTGCTAACCTTCCGCGCGCTTCGCCTGATGCAGCAAGCCGACGTTGTGCTTTACGACCGGTTGATCGGTGAGGGTATTCTCAATCTCGTGCGCCGCGACGCCAGGCGTATCTACGTTGGAAAATGCCCCAATGATCACACCGTGCCACAAGAAGAGATTGGAAAGATGTTGATTCGTCTGGCACAGGAAGGGAAACGTGTGCTTCGCTTGAAAGGCGGCGATCCCTTCGTTTTCGGACGTGGCGGAGAGGAAATTGAAACCCTGTCGGAAAACGGGATCACTTTCCAGGTCATTCCGGGTGTGACCGCGGCCACAGGCTGCGCAGCTTATGCGGGCATACCACTGACCCACCGCGACCATGCCCAGGGATGCATTTTCGTCACCGGGCATGAAAAGGATGGCGAGCTTAATCTGAACTGGACCAGCCTGATCCAGCCCCGCCAGACCGTCGTAGTATACATGGGGCTTTCCTCCCTGGGGCTGGTCACTGACGGATTCGTGACACATGGTGCGGACCCGGAAACCCCGGCAGCGATCATAGAAAACGGGACCCGTGAAGGTCAGCGAGTCATTACCGGAACACTTGCCTCTTTGCCAGACAAGACCGCAAAGGCGGGGATCAAGAGCCCTGCCCTGATCATTGTCGGCAGCGTGGTCACGCTCAAAGACAAGCTTTCCTGGTTTGCTGAATCAAAGCAGGAGCAAGCGATATGAGTGACGCACTGAATTACCTGATCAAAGCCCGCCCGGAGGCGATGAAGGCCTATTTCACCTTTTTGAATGAGTCGGGTAAACACCTCGACCCCAAAACCCGCTCGCTGATATCCGTAATCACCAAGGTAGACAGCCAGACAGAACGCGGCCTGCGACAGTACCTGCCGCGGGCCCTGCGTGACGGCGCAAGCCCCAACGAGATACTGGATGCCATACTCATGGCGTTCCCGACGCTGGGTCTGGCCAAAACCGTCTGGGCTATCGATATCCTGCTGGATATGGACATCCCCGAATTTCGTGTGGAATTGCTGGATGCTGAATCCGGATGGCACAACCTGGCAGATTGGAATGAAGTCAGTGACGGCGCCATCACCTACGTGGAAGATTGTGACGGAAGAAGCGTCTTTATCTATCGTTCCGGCGACGACTGCCGTGTGTACGACAGCCGCTGCCCCCACCAGGTGACTGATATTCCACACCTGGCCTTGTCAGGGACGCGGCTGACCTGCCCCAGGCACCAGTGGGTCTTTGACGTTGCCAGCGGAGAATGCGTGGAAAAAGGTAGCCGTCCATTGAAACAATTCGAACGCAAGATCGAGCAGGGTATTCTGCTGGCTTACTGGTAACGGAGGCTAATGCTCCAGCCCCATCTTGTACTTGATGCTGTCGGCAACCGCCTGGGCATAATCCTCGATATTTTCATAATGCATCTTATGGGCAAGCGCCACCAACTCACCGACCGGTTCGCGCATCTCTGCAATTTCTTCATGACTGCGACCGCATCCTTCACAATGGGTGCCTTCTTCAGTGCATTTTCCGGTGCACGGGCTGAATTTCATCGGGTAACCCTCCAACAGATCATTAGAGGTTAAATATACATCACATGCAGACATCTATGAAAAATTCTGTCGAACGCATTGGATGTGGCGTTCTCGAGTAAAAAAGAGAGGCTGGGTTTACAACTCAAAATCACCCAGAGCAGGGCGTTGCAGCCAGTTCCTCTCAGACCATTTGGCGCTGCTCTCCGCAACATGCAAAGTAAACGCATGGCGTGAGTGGGGTGAGAGGTTCTGCGAACTGTAATGCGGCATGTGGTCATGAAAAATCACTACACTGCCGGCTGGTACTTCCACTGCAATCGCCTCGTCCTTATCCGGCCATGGCGTTTTATCCAGGTCGAAAAGCCGGCCTTCACCCTTGGCCCAATCCACCTTGTAAATCTCCCGTAGCGGTGAGCGATGGCCGCCAGGCTGTACCCACAGACAGCCGTTGCCACGATTGGCATCTTCAATGGCTATCCAGATACCGGTCACAGTGGGCGGATCAGAGATCAGGTAGCTTGCATCCTGGTGCCAGCGAACTTCACCGCCGATGTGGGGTTGTTTGAAAATGTACATGGTCTGCCACAGCAGCGGAGTTTGATAAGCAATATCCCGCAATATCCGGTCGAATATGGGCAATTGACAAAAAGCTTTGAATGACGGATTCAGATCGTGCATGGCGTGGCCGATCTTGTTGATGGCCAGGCGGGCAGGTTTGAGCAGATTTCCATCTTCATCCAGCGCATCTTCTTCCAGAAAACAGTGGATGTTTTCAGCCGAGTTGAAAAAGTAATCATCGCGGCCGGAATCGCGATCACTGGTCTTGAAAACGGTGCGGTTGCTGTCGATATCGAAATTATCGACAATCTTCATTGCAGCGGCTTTCAATCGCTCAATGTCCTTTGTCGCAATGGCCTTTTCCAGCACCAGGTATCCCTGGCTGTGGTAATGGTTTTTCTGGTCTTCGGTGAGCATTCTCAAATATGGTCTGCAAGCACTACCAGGCCACCCCGTAGTCTTCACCATAGTCACTGGCTCCGCCCCACATGGTCCCGGTTTCACGGTCAAAATAAATTGCCGTGATCGGGCTGTAGGTACGATCAACCGTTTCCACGGAATAACCCATTTTGGATAATTCAGCGCTCACCCATTTCGGAATCTTGCGCGTTAGTGCCAGCCGGCCCGGTTCAGCCTTGTGTGCGCCAAAAGAACTTTGCATCTGGTAACTGGTGATGTTGTGGGCCTCGGCAGCTTGCTGCACATTCATGCCGAATTCGACCATGTTGAGAAAAAACTGCAGCAGGTTCTGGTCTTGTGTATCACCACCCTGGACAGAAAATGCCAGGTAAGGCTTTCCTTTCTTCAGGGCGATGCTGGGTGTGAGGGTAGCGCGCGGGCGTTGTCCGGGCCGAACGACGTTGAAAGGATTCATGGATTCGGTCAGCACAAAACTCTGCATGCGCTGGCTGAGGCCGATGCCGGTGTTACCGGCAATAAAGGCTGGAATCCAGCCTCCGCTGGGCGTAATCGAAACCACCCAGCCTTCTTCATCCGCAGCCTGGATGGAGGTGGTGCCGGCAATAAAACTTTCATTGTGCTTCGTCAGCCCGGCCTGCTGAAACCCCTCTTCGCCTTCGGCTTCAGCGGAGGGTGGGATGGGACTCCACTGCTGCAGCAATTCCAGGAAAGGGTTCTTGCCGCCCTGGAACGGATAGGGATCGCCGGGCCGGATCTGCGGATCATTATGATCCGGGTTGATCAGGGCTCGTCTTTGTTGCGCATATTTTTTAGACAACAATCCCTGTACCGGCTCTGCCGGCGGAACGTAAGGGTCGCCGTAATAGAAATCCCTGTCGGCAAAAGCCAGGTTCATTGCCTGGTACAAGGTATGAATGTATCGGGCGCTGTTATAGCCCATGGCCCTGACATCAATTTCCTCGAGAATATTCAAAGCCTGTAGCAGCACAGGCCCTTGTACCCAGGTGGTCAGCTTGTATACGTCTATGCCCTTGTAACTGGTGCTGACCGGCTCCTCTATATAGACCTGCCAGCGGTCCAGGTCTTCCAGGGTGAACAGGCCTCCGTATTCGCGTGAACTACGCACGATCTCTGCAGCGATATCACCCCGGTAAAATCGATCATAGGCCGCGTAGATGGCTTGTTTCCGGTCCTTTCCGCTGGCCAGCGCATCACCCTCGGTCGCAACCAGTTTCTGCAGAGTCGCCAACAGATCGACTTGGCGAAACATTTCACCGGCCTTGGGCGCTGCACGCTTTTCTACATCGTTTTCATCCAGGTGTGGCAGGAAAACCGCCTGGGAATATGACCACCGGGAAATGACATCCCGGCGGCGTTCCATGTTATCGGCCTGGGACTTCTCCACTGGATAACCTTCCGCCATTTGCATGGCGGGGGCCAGCACCTGGGCCAGGCTCAGCCGGCCATACTCAGCCAGCATCACCATCAACCCGCCCGGCGTGCCGGGAGTTACCGCCGCAAGGGGGCCGTATTCGGGCGGATAGACCATGCCCTGCTCACGAAAATAATCCGCCGTGGCGCCGGTGGGGGCAACGCCCAGGGCATTAATGCCCTTGACCTCGCCGGTATGCGGGTTATAGATCAGCGCTTGTGTTTCACCGCCCCAGCCCAGCGTATCCCACATGGTGGAGGTGGCGGCCAGCATTGCGCAAGCGGCGTCAACGGCATTACCACCGCGGGTAAAGGTCATCGCCCCGGCGGTAGCGGCCAGGGGTTTGCCGGTAACTGCTACCCAGTGTGTACCGTGCAGCACTGGCTTCGCCGTATTTTGTGCCGCAGCAGTAACTGGCAGCATAAGCATGCCGAAGCATCCCATGGCGAGCATGGTCATGCGCAAAACGTTACGGCGCTGGAACTCGATTAATATGAACATGTGCGAATTATTTTCCCTCAAGTGTGTAAAGCCTACGCCGAAGCCATAGGGGATGGCAATTAAATGGGGTCAGGACTGGGTTGTGAGTTTTTACACTGACCCCAAATATGACGTGGCGAACGCACCACAAAAACTTTTGGAAATGAAATGATGATGAAACGAACAGGAATCTCTTTGCTTTTGACCGGCTGCCTGGCCGGAGGAACTGCCCTGGCCGAGCCATTTACGGCCGATCTGCTTGTGCGCCTGGACCGGGTGGGAACTCCAGACCTTTCTCCTGATGGCGCCCGGGTTGTTTACGCGCTGCGCAAGACTGATATGGACGCCAACAAAGGCCGCTACGACCTTTGGTGGACGAGCGTCAGCGACGGCCAGACACACCGTTTGACGACCCACGAAGCCAACGACACCGCGCCGGCCTGGTCGCCCGATGGCAAATACGTTTACTTCCTTTCTTCGCGTGGTGATTCATCCCAGGTCTGGCGAATTTCACTTGACGGCGGCGAAGCCACGCAGGTGACAAACCTGGCGCTCGATGTCGGCACTTTCCGGCTGCTGGCAAGCGGCTCTCAGCTGGTGGTCTCAATGGAGGAATATCTCGATTGCGATGATTTAGAGTGCACGCGGGCACGGGATGAAGCAAATGAGAAGAATCCAACGACCGGCACGGTTTACGATCAAATATTCATGCGTCACTGGGACCACTGGTTGACCGAAAAGCGTTCCCGCCTGTTTTCCGTTGTTCTCAATGATGACGGTGTATCCGATAGCGAGCCCACCTTACTGACCAAAGAGATCGATGCCGACGTACCGTCCCGGGTCTGGGGCGGGAAGGAAGAATATGCGATTTCGGCAGATGGCTCGACTCTTTATTTCACCGCGCGCCTGCGCAACAGCAGCGAGTCGGTTTCCACCAACTTCGACATCTATTCGGCGCCCATGAATGGCGATGGTCCAACGCTAAACCTGACCGCATCCAATCCGGCCTGGGATACGCAGCCAGTACTCAGTCCTGACGGCCGCAGCCTGGCCTGGCTGGCCATGGCGCGAGCCGGTTTTGAAGCAGATCGCTTCCAGATCATGATCAAAGACCTTGAGTCTGGAAGCACGCGGAAGCTGGCATCCGACTGGGATTATTCGCCTTCATCCATTGCGTTCTCTCACGATGGCGCATCCCTTTACATGAATGCGAGTGACCAGGGTAATAAAACGCTTTGGCGCATCAATATTGCAAGTGGCCAGCCGCACAAACTGGTTGCGCTGGGCAATGTCAGCGGTTTCGATGCCGGCTTACGCAGCGTGGTCTTCGCCAAAGATGATCTCAGGACACCCAAGGAGATTTTTGCACTCGATGACGGCGCTGCTGAACCCAGACAACTGACCCACTTCTCCACACCGCAATTGCAGGATGTTGAAATGGGGGACTACGAGCAATTTTCATTTACCGGCGCCAGGGGGGAAACGGTATATGGTTACGTCGTCAAACCGGCTGATTTCAAAAAGGGCAAGCAATACCCCGTTGCATTTCTGATTCACGGCGGGCCGCAGGGCAGCTTCGGCAATCATTTTCATTACCGCTGGAATCCGCAGACCTATGCAGGGCAGGGGTTTGCAGCTGTGTTTATCGATTTCCACGGGTCCACCGGCTACGGCCAGACGTTTACCGACAGCATCTCGGGTGACTGGGGCGGTAAACCCCTGACCGACCTGAAGCTTGGTCTTGCTGCGGCACTGGATAAATACAAATTCCTGGACGGTGGCAAAATCTGCGGACTGGGCGCCTCTTACGGTGGCTTCATGGTTAACTGGATAGCCGGAAACTGGCCGGAGCGATTCAATTGCCTGGTTAATCACGACGGTGTGTTCGATCAACGCATGATGTACTACGCAACAGAGGAACTTTGGTTCCCGGAATGGGAAAACAGCGGACCGTATTTCGAGCAAGCCGATAACTACGAAAAATACAACCCGGTGAATTACGTTGACCGGTGGCAAACACCCATGCTGGTGATTCACGGTCAACTCGACTACCGGGTTCCGGTCACCCAGGGCATTGCCGCCTTCACCGCCCTGCAGAGACGGGGCATCGCCAGCAAATTTCTGTATTTTCCGGATGAGAACCACTGGGTATTGAAACCGCACAACTCGGTACAGTGGCACAACGAGGTCAACCAGTGGTTACACCGCTATCTGGATTAACTGCTGGTGCTCTGCCAAGTCTAACTTGATGGGTTCAGAGCACCAGGCTGCAAATAGCGCTTAAAAAAATCAAGCCGCAGTTCGTTCAGATGCGTTTTTTCCGCTTCTCCCTTGATGCCGTGGCGTTTACCCGGGTAGGTCATCAACTCGAACTGTTTGCCGGCTTTTTGCATCGCCACGATCAACTTGATGGAATTATCGAAGAACACGTTATCATCCGCCATGCCGTGAATTAGCAGCAGCTTCCCTTGCAGGCCATCGACGTAGTTGATCGGGCTGGAACGCTGGTAGAAGTCACCGTCTGCCGGGTCGCCCATGTAACGCTCGGTGTAATGGGTGTCATAAAGACGCCAGTCAACCACCGGCGCGACGGCAATACCGGCTTTGAACACATCGGGCGCCTTGAACATACACAACAGGGTCATATAACCGCCGTATGACCAGCCATGAATCCCTACCCTGGCGGCATCCACGAAGGGTTTTTCCATCAGCCATTGCGCGCCGGCAACCTGGTCGCGAACTTCATAATCTCCCATGTTCCGGTAAATGACGTCGTCAAAAGCAGTTCCCCGGTCGCCGGTTCCACGATTATCCACCGTAAAAACGACGAAACCGTTTTGCGCCAGCACCTGGTTAAAATCCACCGACCAGACTTTCTTGACCTGGGCGCCGCCGGGCCCGCCATAAAGGTAGACAATGGCTGGATACTGCCTGGCCGGATCGAAGCCGGCAGGCAGGGTCAGTTGGTATTGAAGTTCAACACCATCCTGCGTCTCGATCACGCCAAATTCCGGCGGCTGGTGATCAGACCAGTAAGGGGTGTAGGGATGACCCTCATCCAGGGCATTTTCAGTGATATAAGTAAGCAGTTCCCCGTCCCGGTCACGAATGGCGCTGTACGGTGGCCGGCCTGGAGACTGCCCGTTGTCCACAAAAAAGGAACCATCCGGGGCCACCGAGGCATTGTGCCAGCCGCCTGCCTCAGTCAGTTGGGTGAAAACGCCCTTGCCCGAAAGGCTGGTGCGAAACAGGTGCTGTTCGGTAGGCGTTACGCTCCAGCCGGTGAAATACACGTAACCACCTTCTTCATCCACGGCCTTGATGCCGCCGCCTGTGCGTGCGGTTTCGGCTACCGGCCATTTGCCGGAAGTCAGCTGGCTGACTAAATCTCCGTTCTTTGCGTAAAGATAAATGTGGCGGAAACCGCTACGCTCCGAAGTCCAGATAAAGTGGCTGCCATCGGCAAAGAATTTCAGGTCGCTGTGCAGGTTAATCCATGTTTCAGAGGTTTCGGTAAGTACAAGCTGTTGTTTGTATGACACCGGATCGATGAAAATCAGGTCCAGGCGTTTCTGGTCACGGCTTTGTTTCTGCACCGCCAGGGTGCCGCTGGGCGAGAATTCTACCCGCGCCAGATAGAAGTCCTTGTCTTCGCCAAGATCAATTTCCTGCAACTTTCCGCTTTCCAGCTCCAGCACAAACAATTGCACTACAGAATTGGCATTGCCGGCAAACGGATAGCGTTGCGCGACCGTGGTAACGCCGTCTGCCTCAATTTCATAGCGGTCCACCAGCGTGACGTCCGTCTCATCCACGCGCGTGAAGGCGATCCTGCTTTCGTCGCTGGACCACCAGTAACCGGTGGTACGGTACATTTCTTCCTGTGCGGCGAAATCAGCCATGCCGAAGGAAATCGCCCCCTGTCCATCGCTGGTCAGCGCGCGTTCTTTGCCAAACTCCAGGTCAATGACATAGAGGTTCTGTTCGCGGATAAAAGAGACATAGTTCCCTTCAGGGGAGATTTTGGCGTCAGTCTCCGTGGCCTCGGTTTTGGTTAACCTTCGTGGCTCCCCACCGATGGGTAAGTAATACAAATCGCCACCCAGCGGGAACAGCAAAGCCTTTCCATCGGGTGAAAAACTGTATTCAACGATGCCGGTGGCGGAGATTCGCTGGCGTTCGCGCCTGGCCAGTTCCACCTCATCAAGCTCCTCTTCGCCACCGAGCAGGACAACACTGTCGACCAGCATTCTCCGGGACTTGTCAGCAATGTGGTATTCCCAAAGATCCTGTTGCCGCTTGTCCTCGGGCCGGCCCTGTAAAAATGTCACCCGCTGGCCGTCCGGCGATATCTTGACGCCCTGCGCAATGGAGCCATCCAGGTTGGGACTGGCCTCGAGCCGGGTAACCGTGAGTTTTTCCGCGTGAGCCTGACCGGCATACAAACCAAACAGCACCAGCAATAGAAGGATTGGATTTTTCATTAATAATTTCCCTTAGTAGGAGCCAGGGTTGGTCAAGCCTGGATTGGCCATAATTTTTTCAATACATCCATTTTAAACGTATCCTTCATGCAATATGCGGGTTGATGGGTTTCCGGTATTATTCATCTATACGATGGCGAGGATTCCATGAATTATTTCAGTTTTTTCAAGCGCTACCTGTTGGCCTTGCTGGTACTCAACCTGGCCGCGTGCTCGACCTTTCAACCGGTCAGCATTGAAAGCGCCATGAAATATTCCCCTCCCCGTGGCATTGACTACGGCAGCATGGTCGAGGTCAAAACCATGGATAAACGAACCGTAAAATTCCGTGTCACCGAAATCACCGATGACGGCCTGGGCGGTAATCAGGGTTTTTACCGCTATGAGGACATGAAGAACCTGCGTGTGGACAATCCGGGGAACAAGGATGACACCATCACCTATATCCTCGGCGCACTGGGCATCGCCGCCCTGATCGCGCTGGTTATCAGCGCGGACAGCGTAGCCATTTGCAGCCCCTCTCCCTGCCCAACGCAGTAAGCGGCCCCCTAGCCCGCATGTTGCACGAAGGCGGACCAGAAAGTGTTTAAATTACCTAATAAACAGAAGTTTACGGCTGGAATTGTTCCAGCTACGCTCTGAACCCCGAATCCTTCGTGCAATATGCGGGCTAGTTTGCGATTGATTTTGTTGCTTGCAACCGTCTAATTACCGCACATAGCCTAATTGGATAGGCTTGTCATGATAACTGGAGGACTCAACGTGAAAAAATACATACGCAAATTGCCCGTACTCTCTATGGCCGTAACAGCGGTTGCCCTGGGCGCCGGCGCCACTGTCGCAACAGCCACCGAGCCCTGCGGTGACTTTGGCGAATGCAAGGCGCTTATCGAAATAAATTCCACCGATGGGGATATGGGTTTTCATTTCCTGATGGATGGCGACGACTTGAATTCAGCCAGGATTCACGACCCGAATGGCGTCAAGGTCTTCGAGGATCAGGCCAAAGGTCCCCTGAAGGAGCAGAAGCTCACGGAGACCTTCGCCGAGAGCGCCGAGCCGCTTTGTTGGGCCGACCCAGAAGCGGATCCGGACGACGAAATCGTTACGTTGGAGGAGTTCCTGGAGCGGTGGGCAAAAGGAACCTACGTCTTTTCCGGCAGCGGAGATGATGGAGAGAAATCGACCGGCGAAACAGTGCTTACATACAATCTTCCTGCTGCCCCCACGGAGCTGGATTTTGATGGCAGCATAATTTCATGGAGCGCAGGGACACATGATGATGCAGACGCCCACCTGGGAGAATGTGCGACACACGAGGAATTGCACACCCTCGTCGCCGATGGCGTGCTCACGGCGCACCCAGAGAACGTGGCAGTAGCCGCCTGGGAGATCGTTATGGAACCCGACGTTGATGATGGTGACGCACAAGGAAGTCTCAAGTTCAGCATCCGGGTAGCGGGCGATGCATTGACAGAAGTTTCGGTCCCACCAGAATATCTCGCCTCACTGAATGCAAACACGCCGGTGAAGATCGAAGTAGGCGCAATCGGAGCAGACGATAATGCGACGTTCACGGAGGAGGATGAAGGCTTCTGTATCAATGAAGCAGGAGATGGATGCGAGTAAGATTAGTAGTTAAGGCCTGTTAGTTTCGGCCCCAAAAGACCGGCGCGGAATTCCCGGGTTCCAATCACCTTTTACATAATGATGTGTGACAGGTGACTGGGGCCGGGAAATTTTATTATTTGTAGTCGGCGACCGGCGCATTCGCAGCCTGTTGAAGCAGGTCAGCGATCGTCTGGAAATAATCTCAACTTATGAGAATTCAACCCGTATGATTGTCCCATGACAATTTCCAGGCCAAAACTGTCAACTCAAGTACTCACCTACGAATCTTTATTCAGTCGCATCCAGGCAGGCCATACCCTGGTTACCGGCAACAGCCGATTGTCTCGCGTACTTACCGGCCAATACAACCAGTGGCGGATCAATAGGGGAGATCATCAATGGCGGAGTCCCGATATCCTTTCCTGGAATCTCTGGCTGGACAAACTTTGGGAAGCCGCCAGCCTCCGGGGCGTGGCCGGCACTGGCCGCGCTGTCCCGGGTAAGCAACAGCTGACCAGCCTGTGGGAAAATGTTCTGCGGCATGACTCGCTGGCCCGGAGCCTCTTGCGGCCTGAGTCACTGGCAAACCAGCTGAGCGATACCCGCAGACTGATTCGCGAGTGGCAACTGGATCTCAAAGATCCTGCCTGGCTTGGCGACGATAACGAAAACCACAGCGCATTTCATCACTGGAACCAGGCCTTCGAAAAGCGCTGCCATCAGGATAACTGGATCCCCCCGGAAGACCGGACTGCCCTGCTCATTGCGGCAACCAGGAATTCACATCTGCGGATAAGCGGAAACATTGACCTGCTGGGTTTTGATGAATTCAATACCGGCCAGGGTGATTTGCTCATGGCACTGATTAACAACGGCAATACGGTCAGTCGCCTGAACATTACACCTGAAAACCATGCAGCAGTCCTGTGGCGAAGCAAAGAAAACAAACACGAACTTCAACAAATGGCGCGCTGGGTTCGCTACTGGTTTGAGCAGGAACCCGGCTCCGCTATAGCTATCGTGGTGCCGGATTTGCAGGCCAGGCGGCAGGAGGTTGAGCGCAAGCTGGAGGAAATCCTCACACCCTGCGTCAACAATGTCCCATGGCGGGCAAAACCATGGAATTTCTCTATGGGCGCGCCGCTGGCGCGTGTACCCATGATCGAGTCAGCGTTTGATCTGCTGAAATTGCTGGATGATCGTATTGATATCCAGGATATCGGCCGCGTCCTGCGCTCGCCCTGGCTTAAAGGCGGTATCTCCGAGCGAAACAGTCGCGCACTTCTGGAAAAATGCCTGCGGGATAAATATCCACGCCAACTAAAACTAGCCGAAGTTCGCTACCGCGCAGGTGAAATCAAAAAGTACGATCGCAAACGCAGAGAAATACCCCAAAACCAGCGCGAATCTCAAATCTGGAACAGCCCGAAGCTAGGCACTGTTCTCAATGCATTGATGCAATTTGAGAAAAATAATGGAAGGTCTCGTCCGGCATCGGCCTGGGCTGAGTCACTCGATCAACTGCTTGCCAGCCTGGGTTGGCCACTGGCAGCTGAATCAGAATACGATTCTTCGAGCGCCGAAGCGCAGGCAAATGAACATGACAGGAACTGGCAAGCACTTCAGGCCTGGCGGGATGCTTTGCGTGAACTCGCTTCCCTGGACGCCACCGTTCCAAAACTTAATCGCAAAGCAGCGATTGATTCTTTGCAACAAATTTGCCGGGAAAAAATTTTCCAGGCGCACACACCCCCCGCGCCAATCCAGGTTCTGGGCTTGTATGAAGTCAGTGGCTTGCGCTTTGACCACCTCTGGGTTCTCGGTTTACACAACGATAACTGGCCACCCGGCGCCAGGCCCAACCCCTTTATCCCCGGGAGACTTCAACGAGATGTTGCTTTGCCCAACTCCAGTCCCCAACGCGAACTGGAAGTAGCGCGCACCATTACCCGACGCCTGTTGGAAACCGCCCCGGATTGTGTCTTCAGCTTCCCGGGGCAGCTCGATGGTGAAGAGGTACTACCCAGCACCTTGCTGATGAACATGCAATTGAAAGTGGTGGAGGACGTGCCAGGCTGGCAAGGCGATAGCTGGCAGACTACGGTTGCGAAAGCTGACAAACCGCAACACCACCCTTTATTAACGCCAGGCAAGCTCAGGGGCAGCACCGCCAGAGGCGGCAGCTCTATTCTCAAACACCAGGCACTCTGTCCCTTCCGCGCCTTTGCCAGTAACCGCCTGGGCGCCGAAGGCCTGGAAACCCCGGCCGATGGCATCAGCCCCATGTTGCATGGCAGCCTGCTGCACAGCGTGCTGGAAAATTTCTGGAAAGAAACCAAAACCCAGTCTGCTTTATTGCAACTCGATGAACAGGATCTCAGCGCCCGTGTCCGCGAGCATGTTAATACCGTGACTAACGATGAACGAAGCCTGCAACAACGCCCTGCTTTTCGTGGCGTGGAGGCAGATCGTCTCTTCCGCCAGGTAATGGATTGCCTGGCGCTGGAAAAAACACGTGACTCGTTCGAAGTCACTGGTTTTGAAAAAGAAATACTGCCCGAAATCGAAGGCCAGACCATTCGCCTGATCATAGACCGCATTGATAAATTGCCGTCCGGCGAAGAGGTCATCATCGATTACAAAACTGGTCAGGTCGCACCAAAGAAGTGGTTTGGCGACAGGCCCGAAGACCCACAATTGCCACTCTACGCCATCAGCGCGAAAAAGACGCCAGCCGCGGTGGTCTTTGCCATCGTTCGTGATGATGGCTGCCGCTACAGCGGCGTGGTCAGACGCGGTGGCCTGTTCCCTGGTTTGCCGCCAAACCAAACCATAGCCAATCAAGAGCTTGTTGACGCCGGCCATGAAATGCCACAAACCATCAAAAAATGGCGGCAAGTCCTCCACCGCCTGATGGCTGATTTTCTGGCAGGTGAGGCTGCTGTCGACCCTAAAAATGGCCGTAGCACCTGTGATGGCAGTTACTGTGAACTGCATTCGCTTTGCCGTATCCATGAACTTGAACAATTCCAGAAAACGAGACGTCACCAGACCCCTGCCGGGGAATCAACATGAATCGTCCGTCCGATTGGCAAGATAGAGAACAGGGGCGCGATCCACGCTACTCCTACATCGTTCAGGCGCCTGCGGGCTCTGGCAAAACCGAGCTCCTGACCCAGCGCGTGCTGGGCTTGCTGGCGCGGGTAGAGAACCCGGAAGAAGTCGTTGCCATCACCTTTACCCGCAAAGCCGCGGCTGAGATGAGCCATCGTCTGGTCAGCCGCCTGCACGCAGCAGCCGAAAATATTGATGGCTTAAATGACAGCGGAGAGCTTCCATCGCATGAGCAAGTCAGCCGGAAGCTGGCGCTGGCTGTACTTGAGAATGACGCAGAGCGGGGCTGGAACCTGCTCGAGCAACCCAGCCGTTTACGCATCCGCACCATCGATAGCCTGTGTAGTGAACTCGCCCGCCAGTTACCAGTGCTTTCCGGGCTCGGCGGCGGGCACCAGATTGCCGTTGATGCTGACTCGCTGTATCGCAAAGCAGCCGCGCGGGTCATGGCGGCCATCGAGGATGACAGCGATGAACTGCAAGCCGATGTCATCCGGGTACTGGACCGTTATGACAATCAATACGACAAGCTGGTGAACTTACTCACCAGCATGCTGGAAAGTCGTGAACAGTGGCTTGGGCACCTCATCAATGCACGCATGGGGAGTGGTTTCGACCGGCACGGTCTGGAAGATTCATTACGCTATCTGATCGAGATACAACTTAAGGCGGCCCGGGATGCCACGCCCGACAGCCTGTTCGGTGAACTCCCCCGTTTCTACAACTATGCCCTGGCCAATACACCGGCCGATGAAGCCGAATTAAGAGCCCTGCTGGAGGCCTCCGGTGGATTTGACTGTGAATATCTCAATCTGCCCGCCACCGCAGATGCACTTGTGCACTGGAAAACCATGATCAAGCGTTTTCTCACCGCTACAGGCGATAAATGGAGAGCATCTCCAGATGCCAAGGCAGGATTCCCCCCCCCTTCAAGAGCTAAAGGCAAAGAAAAAGTCCTGCGTAAAACATGGAAAGATGATTTCAAAGAATTGCTCGATGAACACCGTGAAAACGACAAGCTGCGGGAGATTTACAACACCATTTGCTCCCTGCCCATGCCCGATTACGAGGATGAAGCCTGGGAATCTCTTGAATCCCTGATGCGTTTGCTTCTGCGCTCGGCAAAAGAGTGGGAGTTGGTGTTGGCGGAAACCGGCGAGGTCGATTTCAATGAAATCGCCAGTCGCGCTATCCTGGCACTGGGCTTTGATGAGACACCCAGCGATTTGGCCCTGCGCATGGACTATCGCATCCAGCACCTGCTGGTGGATGAGTTCCAGGACACCTCGCACAAGCAGATCGAATTATTGAACAAACTCACCGCGGGCTGGAGTGATGGTGACGGGCGCACCCTGTTCCTGGTGGGTGATCCCATGCAATCCATTTACCGCTTCCGCAAAGCGGAAGTGAGCCTGTTTATCAAGGCCTGGCAAGGGCAGTTGTTCGACCACATCCAGCTGATTCCGCTGTCGTTACGGGTAAATTTTCGCTCAAATCAACCGATCGTGGACTGGGTCAATCAGACCTTTCCGGTGGTAATGCCCCGTCAAAACGACCCGGTTATGGGCGCTGTGAGCTACAGCGAGGCCAGTACCAGGCCCGGTGTGTCAGACAGCGGAACCGTTACCATCAAAATTCTGCCTGAACGCGATGACGAAAAAGAAGCACGGCAGGTGATTGATGTCATCAGGAAATGTGACAAGAATGAAAAGGTTGCAATCCTGGTGCGTTCGCGCAGTCACGCCAGTGAGATCCTGGGGATGCTCGACAGCTTGAAAGAAGATCAACCCCGCTTTCGTTACCAGGCAATAAACTTCAATCCTTTAGCTGAAACCCCGCTGATCCAGGACCTGGTTTCGCTCACCCTGGCGCTGATACAGCCTGCTGATCGACTGGCTTGGTTAGCCACCCTGCGTGCGCCCTTTGCCGGTCTTGAACTGGCTGATCTCGACGAGTTGGTAGCAGGCAATCCCAATGACATTATCCTGGATGCGCTAGGCGCCTCGGGCCAGGGGCGACTGCAACGAATTGCGCCGACATTACTGGAGGCCGTTGATCGACGAGGGTGGCAATCCGTCCGGTCCTTGATTGAATCTGCCTGGATAAAGCTGGGCGGCCCGGCTTGCGTGGAAAACGCCAGTGAACTGGATGACGCGACGACTTACTTTGACCTGCTTGAGTCCCTGGAGGATGAAAACCTGCCCATTGACCGCGACACTCTCGACCAGCGCATGGAAAACCTTTATGCCGAGCCAGATGCCAGCGCCAACGGCAATTTGCAGGTCATTACGATTTATGCCGCCAAGGGATTGCAATTCGATTCGGTAATTTTGCCGGGACTTAATCGCGAGCCTGCTGGCGACAAACGCAAACTCCTGCATTGGTTCGAGTTGTTCGGGGAAGATGGGCTGACGGGGGAAGGCAGGATGGTGATGTCGCCTATGCGCAACCATGCGGACAAAGAGAAACAGAAAAAATCAGGTGATCTGATCGAGTTTATTTCTAATATTGAAAAACAGCGACAAAGCCTGGAGGATGGCCGCCTGCTCTATGTAGCCGCCACCCGCGCAATACACAGCCTTTATCTCTTCGCCGCGATCAAACCGAATTCACGTGATGAAATCAAGGCAAAGCCAAGGAGTCTGCTGGGTGGTTTATGGGCAGCGATACAATCTGAACAGACTCCACTGATCAGGCAGGCCGCGGAAAATTTACAGGCAATCTCCGGGGATGAAGCGGTTGAGGAAAAGCCGATCCTTGCTCTGCCCCAGCAATACCGTCGGCTTGGTGCTGACTGGCAGTTGCCGTGTTCTCCTGAATCGGTTCAACTGGCCCATGCTGAACCCCGGGCCGAAGCCGGGGATGAGCCTGGCGGCGAACTTGCGGAGCCACATGACTACATTGAATTCAAATGGGCGGGCGAAGATGCGCGTCTCACCGGTAATCTCGTGCACCGTATATTGCAATTGATCGGTGATGAGGGAGTAGAAGCCTGGAAGGCTGGCGGCGGCCTTTCCAAACGAGAGAACTGGTGCCGCCAACAACTCGCAAGCAAAGGCGTTCGAGAACAAAAAGCCGATCGGATCATCGCCCGCACATCCCAGGCTATCAATAATTGCCTGGCATCAGTACGTGGCGAGTGGATACTCGAGTCCCGTGAAGAATCAAACTGTGAATATGCAATTACCGCTATAGTGGACGGTCAAGCAAGAAACATGGTCCTGGATCGTACATTTATTGAAAACGGCACGTGCTGGATCATCGACTATAAAACATCGAGCCATAGCGGTGGTGACCTGGCAGGCTTTTTGAACAACGAGGCCGAACGTTACCGTGAACAACTGCAACGATACAAGAATGCGGTGGCTATCACCGAAATCCGGCCGATTCGGACAGCACTTTATTTCCCCTTACTCGATGAATTCCGCGAAGTTTGATTTGTGGCTATCCATCATGAGTAAACACATTCCCGGACTTTTATGCACATCCTGATCATAATCCTGGCATTGCTCGCCTTGATTGCCGGCCCCGGACTATGGGTAAAAAAGGTCATGCAGCGTTACAGCGAGCCGGCCGACCGCTATCCCTTCACCGGCGGCGAGCTGGCCCGCCGGTTATTGGATTCGCTTAATCTGCACCAGGTCGACACTGAAATCACCGAAGCCGGAGATCATTACGACCCGGTGGACAAAATGGTGCGCCTGACACAACAGCACTATGACGGCTGTTCCCTCACGGCCATCACCATCGCAGCCCATGAAGTGGGCCACGCAATGCAGGACGCGAGCGGCTACCAGCCACTCAAATTACGCACCCAACTGGTGCGCTGGGTCAGCCCGGTGGAAAAAACCGGGGCTGTACTGCTGATGGCCACACCACTTATTATCGCAATAACCCGGGTACCGGCAGCGGGCTTGATGATGATGCTGGGCGGCCTGCTAACCCTGGGCTCCGGAGCCGTTATTCATTTACTGACGCTACCCACTGAATTCGACGCCAGCTTCGCCCGTGCACTGCCCCTTTTAACGCGGCAAAATATCCTGAAGCCTGTCGACGAACCGCACGCACGCCGCCTGCTCAAAGCCGCCGCCCTGACCTATGTTTCCGTGGCCCTGATGAGCCTGCTCAACATCGCCCGCTGGTGGGCGATCCTGCGGCGCTGAAATGCCGGCGGTAGAAAAGCAAAACCCAGGAAGCCCCTGATTAACTCCCGCATGCGGTAATCAGGCGCAACTTCTCATCACGGCTGAATTTCTTGATGGCGGCTTCGCGCTGCAAGGCGCTGCTGCGAGTATGGTCGTTTTCGCTGTAAACCACTTCCAGTGGCTTGCGGCCATTGAAGTATTTTGCTCCGCGGGGATGGTCCAGGTGTTCCTGAAAGCGCCGCTCCAGTTCGGTGGTGACGCCTGTATACAGCGAATTGTCGTCGCAGCGGATGATGTAAACCGTCCAGTCCATGCCGACAGAGTGCATTAGCTGTGCTGTTATTACCAGTGCCCGGGCAATCCGCGGGAGCTGTGAAATACGCGATGAATTTAATCAGACCGGATTATATTTTCCCTGTGAACGGGTTGAGCAAAGGTACCCCGGTCCCGAGGAAATCCTTGTCATTTCGCGTTACAACAGTGAGTTCATGGATCAGCGCCGTTGCAGCAATTTGCTTATCCAGGGCGTTTTCCGGGTGCGGCGCCCGAAGCAGTCCCCACAGTTGTGCAATGTCCGTATCGATACCCAGAATGTGATCCTGGTATTCAGCTAATAAAGCTTCCAACCATTTCTCCAGCTGACCCGCCTGGCCGGCATCACCCCGGTGGCGGATGGATTCCACGCCACGGCGCAGTTCACCCACAGTAACTACCGACATATACATTCGCGTATCGTTTTCAGTCGCTTGCCGGAAGAAGCTCCGGACGCCACTATTCGCCTTTGATTTCTTTCGCAACTCGCTGATGACGTTAGTGTCAATCAAATACACGCCGGGTCTCGTCTTCGACGCGTTCGAAATCCTCGTCCCGGCCTACGTTGGGCATCTCGGCCAGGGCTTCGGCGAAACTTTTGCGGGGCGGGTGCAACAAAACCGACTCGAGTAGCTCACGGTGCTCGGCCTCGGCACTTCGGCCATGGCGGACTGCTCTCTGCTTGAGTGCATCCACGATGCGTGGATCAAGATTCCTGACAATGAGATTCGCCATGACAGCTTTCCCCGGGTTTTGGTGTAAGAATGATAGCAATGATATCATTGTCAAAGTCCTGAATCACGCACCAGGCGAAGAGATTCCAGCATGGAGCCAGGTGTGCTTGAATGAAATCGGCAAACAGGCCGAATGAGTGTAGGAAATTTCTGCTGTGCTGATACGTTAACGGTCGTGTTCTGGTAGTCTCTACCGTATCCTTTATGGGGAAACAGGGAAATAACAACAAAACAAGGAGAGGAGCCATGCGAATCGTAAGCACGCTAGCGCTGATTTTGGCCGTGGTGTTGGGATCAAACCCGTCAATGGAAGCACAGGCTGCCAGTTTCACCCATCTCGAGGGCAGCCCCGGTTTACGCTCGGCCTCGGCCCTGGTTATCGATGCCCAGGGTAACGTCATCTACGGCAAGGACATCGATGCCGTTCGCCCCATCGCCTCTATCACCAAGCTGATGACCGCCATGGTCATCCTCGATTCCGGCCTTGACCTGAACGAAAAAATCACCGTCACCAAGGCGGACCGCGACCTGGTTCAGTTGACCGGTTCGCGCCTGGAGTACGGCGCCACCCTTTCCCGCCGTGAGATGATCCTGTTGGCGATCATGTCGTCTGAGAACCGGGCCGCAACCGCACTGGGCAGAAACTGGCCGGGTGGCATGATGCCGTTCATTGCGCAAATGAACAAAAAGGCTGTCCAGCTCGGCATGACCCATAGCCACTTCACCGACCCGGCGGGTCTGAACGTGGAAAACAGGTCCACCGCCAGTGATCTTGTAAAAATGGTCACGGCCGCATACGACTACCCGCTGATCAGGGAAGCCAGCACGACCCAACGGCTGGAAGTACATCCTTACGCAAAGCGAGGCCCCCTGGTCTATGGCAACACCAACCGCCTGCTGAAAAATAAAAGTTGGGATATCGCCCTGAGCAAGACCGGTTACATTAACGAGGCCGGGCGCTGCCTGGTCATGCGGGCCACTATCGAGGGTGAGCCCGTATCGATTGTATTATTGAATTCATTTGGCAAGCTCACGCCTTTCGGCGATTCAAACCGGTTACGCAAGTGGATGTTGGCGAAGAGTTGAAGATCCGGGTTGGAGGCGCCGTAACTTACGGTGAATCAGCCCGATCCCGATCAGCTCGACCCCGATCAGCTCGACCCCGATCAGCTCGCCCCCGATCAGTTTTAAGCTTGTTCCCGGCTTCAATGCGCATCTGCTTCAACATTTTTTTCTGTGCAATGTAGTCTGATTCAAGTCCATCTCCAAAGAAGTACACATAGAGCGTCGCGTAAGTGAAAAACACGGTCAAAACGGCCGCAATTTCAAGCGCTCTGACACCAGCCGCAATGCCGGTTCCGATGGCTACAAGTATGAAAAGTGCATCGAACGTGTCCTTCAGAGCCCGCCTGAACTGCACACCGGCAACGATTCCGGCAAGGCTGAACGCCAGCGCCAGGCTGTGCTGAACGACGAGGACAATGGACGCCACGACACCGGGCAGGATCAGCATAGTTTCATCCAGGGAATGATCGTGTGCAGCAGCCAGGTGGATCCCTTTATGCACCCAGGCGACCGGCAACATAAGCAGCCAGACGCCAAGCAAAACGAACATCAATTGTCGCGCGTAGCCCAGACGATCGAGCTGGCCTGCAGCCTTGAAGACTGTGTCGACAATTTCAATATCATCGCTGTAGACCGGAATAGCATTTTCCAGGGCCACAGTAAGATCACCGCTATCCACCAGATCAGTGACACCGCCCACGGGCAACTGCGAAACAAGGTTGGGAAATATCAATATAAGCGCTACTACGGCGACAGCGAGTATCAAGTGATAAATAAAAAGCCGGCGAAATAGTTTAAAACCCGCCCGGCGGGACGGCAATATAGGTTTGAAATCCTCCGCGTCGGTCAGATTACGTTGTTCCTGCAATTTCCCGGTCACAAAGCTCTCCTGTCATTGAGTGCACTGCAGGGTCTGATTGTACCCCCATTTGCCGATCCCATTTAACTCATTGGCCGGGTGGTCTCAGGGTGGCGGTCGGGTAAGGCACTTCTATCGGGTGCTCCGGTTTAACCGGCGGCCTGGGATAAACCGGTGGCCTGGGATAAATTGGCGGAAGCCAAACTCCATTCGAATATCTGCGATAGGGCTCACGATACTGCACTGCCTGCTGCTGAGCGGCATTTCTCTCACGCTCGCGAGCGTCATCACGTTCTTGTTCCATCTGTTCGCGCAAGGCGGCCATGCGTTCCGCCTGTGCCTGAACACCGTAGCGGTCTTCATCGGGGTCATAGTCCTCCGGAGTCGTATCCACCAGGTTCAGCTGGCTGACGTCCGGGATTTTCCCATCCGGTGGCCTTTGGCTGTAATTCTGGACGCCGTTTTCGTCAACCCAATGATAAATCTCGCCTGCAAGCGCAACCGTACTGGCGATCATGACCAGTAAAACCAAAGTAATTACTGCTTTTGAGCGTCCTGTGGACATGGCATACCTCTCGACATTCTCAGTATATCCCAAAAGAGCCGGGTCCAGTCTTGCCTGATACTGGTTTTGATCTCAGCCCATTAATTGGAACTATGTCCTTAGGGATGATCAAATGCCCTAACATCCTCAGTCAACTGCAGACTCTCGAAGGACGACTCATATGTCTAAAGTTTCACCAAGGAAGAGCAAAACCGGGCCCATCCTTACGCTGGCAACCCTGGCCTTTTTCCTCGTAGCGGGAATCTACTTTGTAGTGGCTCAAACGCGGGAATCCAAGCGCCTGGAGCGGGCCTTGATCGAACGCTACGACTGGGCCAGTAATTACACCCCCCCAATCGACGGATCTGTGCCCCCCCAACGGGTGGAGAGGTTTATTCGTGTGCGGCGGGCCGTGCAGCCAAACTGCGCTGACTATCAGAGTATTCTTGATGATCTCATTGGCCTCGAGAACATTGAGAAAAACCAGGAAATGCCCCCGGTTAAAAAGGTTTCCAAGGGCATCGGGGGGGTCATAAACGTGTTCAGTGTCGCACCGAAATTCCTGGAGTTTATGGAAGTTCGCAACCGATCCCTCCTGGCTGAAGAGATGGGCCTTGGCGAGTACATATACATATACCTGGCCGCTTATGGCGAGCAGCTTGCCGATGAGTCGGCATCATCCTACGCCGACATGGATGAAGCCTATATCAGTCCTCGTACCCGTGATGAATTTGTCCAAATCCTGGGTAATCAACTCGCCGCCCTGGAAGCCGCTGGCCAGGAGGGTTCCCCAGAGGGTTTAGTCGATGACTTGCGTGGGGAAATCGAGGCACTGGAGGATGGTTCGCATTCATCTCCATGGCCAATTGGTCCCACTGGCAGGACCCGCGAATCCCTCGCCCCTTACCATGGGCAGCTGGTGGAACTGTATTGCTCCGGCATCGTCAAAATAGAACTTCAGCAAAAGAACCGGGGCCTTGAATTTGAGGGCTGACCGGCTGAATCAACCAGTCCGGCAGGCGCCCCCCGCTACCCGTATATCTTCTTCATTAGCGGCGTCATCTTGCGCATGCCGACCATCGCCATCGTCGTCAACATGCCGGACATCATCGCTCCCGTGACGCCGCAGGTCAGCGTATCCTGGCCAGTAAGCCAGAGCCCGGGAACCTGCGATCGGGGCCCCAGCCAGGTTTGCTGCATGCGCTCGGGCGTGTGATCAAGCCCATAGAGCTCACCGCGCCGATATGCACTGAACCATTCGGTCGATAGTGGCGTCGATACTTCGTAATAGTCCACCTTTCCTTCCAGCTGCGGCAACTTGTCATAGAGGTGCCGCATCAAACGCTCGCCAAGTTCAGCTTTGAAGCTTTCGTACTCATCGCCGCGTTTGCCCCAGGTCGTGCCCTTCCATTGTTCGAACCACTCATACGGCGCGGGCGCCACGATTTCGATCGTGGCCGTGCCCGGGTGCCGGTTCAGGTAATCAGGGTCCTTGGCTGACGGAAATGAAATGTAGACGACCGGGAACGGAGCGTTCCTGTCTTTGTAAAACTCCTGCAGCGCTGCATCGAAGTCGTTGGATGGGTAAATCCAGAAATTGGTACGCGGCAGGCCAAGCTCCTTTGCCGTGCTTTTCAGGCCGATATACACGCCAAGATGCGCCATGCTCGGGCGCACCTGCGCCAGCGAATCGGTGTATCCATGGTTTTTTGCAGCATCTTCGGACAGGAGATGGCTGAAGGTATTGTCGATGCCCGCAGACGACACGACACATGGGCACTCAATGATATGTCCGTCCTCCATCTCGACGCCGGAAACCGCGTCATCTTCGACCAGGATACGTTTCACTCTCGCGTAAGTGAACACTTCACCGCCGGCTTTCTGAATTTTCGGGATGATGCTGTCAGCAATACGCCAGGAGCCGCCAACCGGGTAGAAGCCCCCGTACAGGTAATGCCGGGCAATCATGGCGTGCACCATGAATACCGATTGCTTCGGCGGCAAACCCATGTCGCCCCACTGGCCGCAAATCGTCGCGATCAGATCCTGGTTGTCCGTCAGTTCGCTCAGAACATCCCAGGTTTTTTGGTAAATGTGAGCCGGTGTCTTCCATTTCCGATACGGCGCAGAGACAAACCGCTGCCACGGTTTCAGCACCCGGTCCATGCCAAGCGCCGACAACGCACCACCGACGCCGGTAAGTAGCTGCATGTACCGGTCAATGGCCTGTTCTTCATCTGGAAACTGCGCCACGAGATTGTCACGAAATTCCTTCTTGCCGGCGCGGGCGCAAAAAACCTTGTCACCGATGTAAAAGCGATCGTACTCATCATCCATCGGCGCCCATTCGAGTTTGCCGTCTGACAGGAAATCGAACATGCGACGGGTACGGGTTTTGGCGCCAACATCACCGATGTAATGCACCCCTACATCCCACTCGTAGCCCGCCCGATCGTAGGAATGGGTATAGCCTCCAGCCGTGTAGTGCTGCTCCAGCACGCAGATCTTCCAACCGAGTTCACTCAGCAGGGCCGCCGTGGTCAGACCGCCCATGCCGGAGCCTATGACAATGGCGTCATATTCAGGTGCAAGGCGATTGGGGCGGTAGCGATAGCCAATTCGCATCGTGCTGGGTTTCACTCGAGTCACCGTAATTGCTCAGCGAGGGAGCGGGTTTTAGCAGTGACGACGTCGCCCGTGTGCAGCGTTGATTTTCGTTCGATGAGCATAAGGTGGCACTCCTGCTCTGCTACGGGATTGTGGCGTACACCTTTTGGAACGACGAACATCTCTCCTTCGCCAAGCTCGACCGCACTGTCCTCCATTTCAATGCGTAGATGCCCTTTGAGGACAAGGAATAATTCATCCTCATTCTCGTGGCTGTGCCACGCCAGGGTACCATCGACTTTGGCGACCTTGATGTATGCATCATCGACTTCTGCGATGACGCGCGGGGACCAAAGTTCCGTTAGCGAAGCGACTATCTGTTTGGGCGATACAACTTTCGACATATTTACTCCTGCACACGTGGGGAGGCCGGGCCATAGCGGATCAGCAGCGTTGATACGCCGCTTGCATTGATCGTCAGGATATAAAGCCGGTCATATTCGCTGGATTCTTCAATTTCCGTACCCGGATCGCCGCCAAGAAGAGTGACCAATTCTGTCGTCGTATTGCTGTGCCCAACCACAAGGAACCGTTTTCCGGCCTGTTTCAGTGACTGCGCCAGACCCGCCGGATTATCCCAGGTATAAAGTTCTACATCCAGGCCGGTCATTCCGGCAATGGGAGACGCCGTTTCCCGGGTTCGCTTGAAGTCTGTGCTGTAAATGTGATCGATACCTGCGTCACTGAGTAAGTTGGCCAGTTGCTGGCTTCTTTGCCGACCGGCCGCGGACAGTCCGGGATCGTCTTTGGCTTCCGTTTTTTCCGCATGCCGGACGAGAAAAACAACGGTGTCCTGGCTTGCTGAAACAGCGTTTGCCATCATCAAGACCAGTGCAATAATGGAAAATGAAGTAAAAGTGATCCCGTTTTGGAAGCGTTTCATTTTTTTCCTCATAAATCCGTTCAGCAATCGTTCCTGCATAACCTTAGTCTGTAAGAGGTCGCTTGCGGCCGAACGGCTGATCGCGCCCAAAGACGCTCTTACATTTAGCTGTAGTTATTGAAGAATCGGCTGAAATGTGAAACCCGATTATACAAAAATGGAGCTGTGCAAATCCGGATAGCACAAACTGTATTTTTCGCATGGAAATCGTTTTGGATATAAGCTAATTTAATGACCGACTCCCACACTACCATCAAGTGTCCCGAATGCGGCCACGAATTCGACATCAGCGATGTGCTCTACCACCAGGTCGAGCATGAGCTGAAGAAAGATTTCGAGGCTCAGCTCAAGAAGGAGCGGGAAAAATTCCGCAGCGGATCTGAAAAACTCCAGCAGCAAAGAAATCAGCTGGAGAAGGCGCAATCTGAGCAAGAAGAAATCATCAGCAAAGCTATCAGAGAAAAGCTGCAACTGGAGAAAAAAGCCCTGGCCGAGAAAATTTCCGCCGAAGTCCGCGATGAACAATCCGAACAGTTAAAGGCGCTGCAGGAAGAGCTTCAGGCCAAGTCTGAACAGGTGAAGGACCTGAACAAGGCCAGGGCCGACATCGAGCGGCTTAAGCGGGAAAAAGACGAAGTCCAAAGTAAGGCCGAAGCCGAGATGGAACGGTTGCTGGGCCAGAAACTGGCGGATGAGCGACAGAAGATCAAGGAGAGCGAAGAAGAAAGAACGACAAAATTGGTGACCGAGAGAGACCAGCTCATTGACCAACTCAAGGAGCAGATGGAGATCATGAAGCGGAAGGCGGAGCAAGGCTCCATGCAGCTCCAGGGAGAAGTTCAGGAACTGATGATCGAAGAGTGGCTGGCGGTAAATTACCCGCTGGACACGATCGAGGAAATCAAGAAAGGTGCGCGTGGCGCGGACTGCATCCAGATCATCAACACGCGCTCATCTACAAATTGCGGAAAGATCTACTACGAGAGCAAGCGCACCAAGGCCTTCCAGCCCGCGTGGATCGAGAAATTCAAGGCGGATATTCGGGAGAAAAATGCCAACCTGGGTGTTCTGGTCACCGAAGCGATGCCAACGGACATGGAGCGCATGGCTTACCGGGATGGCATTTGGATCTGCAGCTTTGCGGAGTTCAAAGGCCTTTCCAACGTACTGCGCGAATCAATCATCAGTATGCACCGGGTCATCTCGCAACAGGAAAATCGCGGCGACAAGATGTCGATGGTTTATGACTTCCTGACCAGCGACGAATTCCGCCTGCAGATAGGGGCCATCGTCGAGGGCTTCACGCAGATGCAGACAGACTTGGATGCAGAAAAGCGGGCCATGATCAGCATCTGGAAGAAACGCGAGAAGCAAATCGATAAAGTGCTGTTAAACACCAGCCACATGTACAGCTCGATCAAGGGTATCGCCGGGAGTGCTGTTCCCGCAGTGCGGCAGTTGGAGTTACCGGCAGCGACTGAGGATGAGGGGGCTGAAGCGGCAGAAATGGAAACTGATCGGGAAACGTGAGCAGTCACTCAACAACCGGATAACTGGCATCGCCCCAAAGCTGGTCGTGGTTCTCCATCATGAGATGAATAATCGTGGGAACGAGGTGGCCCAGGATGTTTGCCCCGTCTTTCATCTGGCCCCTGTTGACGCCACTGTTCCAGGTGGACCCTCCATGCACGATTTGATTTCTCAGCACATAAAGCCGGTCAAAAATCACGGCCAGGAGTTTCTTGGTATCGGTTCTTCCCAGCGCCCTGTTGACCGATCTTTTGCTTCTCTCAAATGCCTCCATCCACTCGCTTTCTGATTTCAGCCCGGTCTGGTAGTCCCAAAAGGGCTGATAAACGAACTTGTTACGAATGAGCACCCGGATCGAGCTGGAAAACTGCTCCCATACTATCTCATAAATCAATCCTTCCTTGTCAGACTCAACCAGCCGGTTCAGGAAGCCAAGCAGCAGACGGCGTTCCGTAAGATACTTACGATCGAGAATTTCGTTGGCATAGGCCGCATTGAATGCAATCCACAGGAACAGGAAGCGGGCGTCATTATCGTCTGTTTCCTTTTCCGCCCGTTGCAGCCAGCTGAGTGCTCTGTGCGTGCGCAACGACAAAGAGGGTGAAAATGAGTCACCACTAGCTCTTTGTCTTGCCTTTAAGTGTTCGTAATCGAGCATGATTGCTACCAGGATTTTATTTCCCGATCTGGATATTTAGTGCATTTCATCATACATCAGTCTCGAAACCGCCATTCTTCAAACTTCATTTGCCGCCGCCACGACGGCAGCCGGGTTTTTCGACCAACTGGTAATCCAAATGGGGTATGGTATGAGTTGGCAACCTCATTCAAAGGACTGATGATGAAACTGAGAGTATTGCTCATGCTGGCTGTGTTTTCTACGCTGACCGGCCCAACCGCACAGGCGGCCGCCAGCCTGGAGAAATGCAATGAAATCCTCGGCAAGTTCAGACAACTGGGAAATGTACCGGAGTTGCTGGCCGAATCTTACGGTTATGCCGTGCTGCCGACCATCGGCAAGGGCGGAATAGGAATCGGCGGTGCAGGCGGTACGGGTTGCGTATTTGCGCGAGGCAAGCACACCGGCAAGGTTTCCATGGGCCAGATAACGATTGGCTGGCAGTTGGGGGGCCAGGCCTATAGCCAGATTATTTTGTTCAAGAACGCCGACGTCTACAACGATTTCATCAAGGGCCAATTTGAATTCGGGGCAGACGCCACGGCAGTTGCGCTGACCTATGGTGCAGCCGCAGGTGCGACCACCAAGGGTGCATCCGCAAGTGCTGGCGATACCAAAGCGGTTGGCTCATGGAAGCGGGGTATGGCCGTGTTCACCCTCACCAAGGGAGGCTTGATGTACGAAGCGTCCATCGGTGGACAGAAATTCAAATTCACACCGCTGGGAGACTGAACAGCTAGCCCGCATATTGCATGAGTTGCCGGAATTGTCGACAGCGGGACTCATGCAATATGCGGGCTAGAATGAAATTACAATTTTTCCTGTTGTGTGCTTGCTTTCAATATGCCGATGGGCTGCTTTAGCTCTTGCCACCGGGTAGACCTTCTCCACATGCGGTTTCAGCTGGTCTGTTTCGACCCACTTGCGCAGCTGATTCAAATCGGCTGTACAGGATTTCACTCGAACAAGCCTGCTGCGCCGGTTTAAACCAGCGTGAGCCAGCAACTCCCCCCATAAGGTCGCCAGCCTGGGCACCGTACTCACAAAAATGCCTCTCGGGCCAAGTTGCCTGGCGAAGTTTCCCCTTGAAAAGAGGCCAAACACGTCGAATACCGCATGAAATGACGCAGTGATCGCCGGCGCCGGTTCAACCGTGTAGTCATGCACCACATCTGCCCCCAGTGAAGCTACAAAGTCCAGATGGTCAGGGCCACACACCGCATGAACTTCAGCGCCCAGCAGGCTGGCAATCTGAACCGCAAAATGTCCGACGCCGCCGCTCGCTCCATTGATTAGCACTCTTTGGCCAGCGACGACCTTGCAGTGATCCCGCAATGCCTGCAGGGCGGTTTGGGCGGCGAGAGGGATTGATGAAGCTTCCACTGGAGAAAGGTTTGAAGGTACGAAAGCGACTTCGTTGGCGTCGAGTATCGCCAGTTCAGAATGGACGCCACCAGTGAAATTATTGCTCATTCCGAAAGCGATGTTGCCGACTTCAAGGTTTGAAACACCTTCGCCAAGTTTGACTACTTCTCCGGCAACATCCATGCCCGTCACTCGGGGCAATGGGTCGCGCGCCAGTGTGCGGCTGAATTTGCCTTTCCGCAGCAATACATCTTTCGGATTGACACCCCCTGCGATACTTCTGATCAACACGCTGTTGGGAGAAACCAGGGGGGGCGGCCAGTCCTCGCACCACTCCAGAACATTTGGCTCGCCGAATTTCCGGTAGATCAACGCTTTCATGTATCTATCTTATTGTCCAGGCGGTCCCATACCACCGTGGTTTTAAAGCGTGAATTTCATGGCAACGTCACCAAAGTAGAGCGACTGACTGGCCGAGGCCACCAGGTGCAAACGATGGCGCTCAGGGTCAGGGCGCGCCATATCCAGCGACCAATTCAAGTCATCATCGCCCATCGGCCGCATTTCCACAGGCCGCTTGTCTTCGGTTTCATTTTCGACCAGTGACACCAATACGCCGTCGAGCGGATGCGCGGATCCCAGCTTCAACAACATTCGATTGTCATCGAGCCATTCAAAGCTGAGTTCCAACTCGAAATCGCCATTCTTTAAACTGCAATTGCCGCCGCCGCGACGGCAGTTGGGTTTTTCGACCAACTCGTAACTTTGCCCGGCTTCAGCCGCATGGGGAGTCTCGCTCACCAGGGCATTAACGGCATAGTAACTGATCAATGCCAAGACTGGCGCCATCAAGGTGGCGATTACCAGGTGTCTGTTTTTAAAAATGTTCACATTTTCACCTCTTCTTTCGAAGCCGGGCCAACGATACCAAGTCCTGCCTGTGTACGCATTAAAAAATGGATTAGCAAAACAAAACGAGGACAATGTATCTGGCCCCAAAATTGCTGGAAAGCATTAGCGCTCTGGGTAAGAATGTACCCGCCTTCAAGCTCGCTCACTTTTGGAGAAAATAATGAGATTTTTAGTTCCTTCACTTCTGCTGCTGCTCAGTAGCGCCCTGGTCAACACCTCCCTCGCCAATGGAGCCGATATTCTGGGTTATGATCAGGCGGGCAGTGTCACCCAGCGTGAGGCGGAACAACGTTTGGATGCTGCAATCAACGCGGAGGAAATGAGTGAGTGGCTGCGGGTAATGTCAGCAACGCCCCATCACGCAGGTTCGGCAGCAGGCAAGGCAAATGCCGAATTCATCGCCGGCTTGCTTGCGTCCTGGGGTTACGAGGTGGAGATCGCAGAGTACGAGATCCTGCTACCGACACCCAGGGTCAGGGAAATTGAACTGCTTGAGCCGGGCACATTTACTGCATCCCTGCGCGAAGACTCGCTGGCAGAAGATCCCAGTACTTCCCGGCGTGAACATCTACTGCCTCCCTACAACGCGTTTTCCATTGACGGTGAGGTCGAGGGCGAGTTGGTATTCGTCAACTACGGCATTCCGGAAGACTACGAGATTCTTGAACGTAACGGCATCGATGTCAGCGGCAAAATTGCTATTGCCAAATACGGCAAGTCCTGGCGTGGGATTAAACCCAAACTAGCCAGTGAAAAAGGCGCCATTGGCGCCATTATCTATTCCGATCCGGCCGACGATGGTTACGGAGCTGGCGATGTGTATCCGAAGGGACCCTTTAAAAATGAAAGCGGTGTGCAGCGCGGGTCAGTGATGGACATGCCCACTTACCCGGGTGATGTACTGACACCGGGCCGGGGCGCTACAAAAAAAACAAAACGGCTGAAGCGCAAAGACGCGCCAACCATTACAAAAATCCCTGTGCTGCCGATTTCCTACCGTGATGCCTTGCCCCTGCTTTCCGCCCTTGGTGGCGAGGTGGTGCCAAAAGAGTGGCGCGGAGGATTGCCGATCACCTACCACTTTGGCCCAGGTCCCGCCAGGGTGCGCCTGAAGGCGGAGTTCAACTGGAACATGGTGACCGCCTATGATGTGATTGCCCGTCTTGAGGGCAGCGAATACCCCGACGAGTGGGTCATTCGAGGCAATCATCATGATGGTTGGAACCATGGCGCTTCTGATCCTCTTTCCGGACAGGTCGCGATGCTGGCAGAAGCAAAAGCGGTTGCGGCACTGGCAAAAGCAGGTCAACGCCCCCTGCGCACCATCATCTATGCGGCCTGGGATGCTGAAGAACCTGGCCTGATTGGCTCCACAGAGTGGGCGGAGCACCACGCTGACGAACTGAAAAAGCACACCGTCGCCTACCTCAATACCGACGGTAGCAGCCGTGGTTTCATTTACATCGGCGGCAGCCATATCCTGGAGCGCTTTTTCAACCAGATTATCGAGGAAGTCAATGACCCGCGTTTTGAAATGTCCCTGAAAGAGCGGCGGCGCGCCTATGACCGGATCTATGCAGACACGGACAAATTGAAGGCCGAAGCCGGGGACCGGGCGGACCTGCGAATCTATCCCATGGGATCGGGTTCAGACTACACACCTTTCCTGCAGCACCTGGGCATTGCATCGGCAAACTTCAGTTTTGGCGGTGAAGCCGAGGGTGGCAGCTATCACACGCTTTACGATACCTACGAGCATTTCACGAAATGGCTTGATCCGGGCCTGGAATACGGCGCGACGCTGGCCAAAGTTACCGGCCGAGCCGCATTGCGGCTGGCCAATGCACCCCGCCTGCCTTTCGAATTCAAGGGATTCGCCGACAATGTCGCCCTCTACGTCGATGAACTCGAAGAACTTGCCAACACGATGCGGGACGAAACCGAAAAAACCCGCCAATTGCTTGAGGAAGGAACCTACGCTGCGGCGCTTAATCCGGACAAAACGCTTGGCCCGCCCGCAGAGGAGCCGCCTGTCCCCTATTTCAATTTTGCACCTCTCAGAAATGCTGTTGATCGTTTGGAGGCCGCGGCAAACCTGTTTGATGCAGCAACTGCCAACAATGCGGGTGCTTCCGAGGAGATCAACCAGCTGCTGTTTTCCAGCGAAAGATTACTGACCCGCGACGCTGGCCTCGAAGGCAGGCCATGGTACAAACACTATATCTATGCGCCCGGTTTCTATACCGGTTATGGCGTCAAGACGATACCTGCTGTACGTGAAGCGATCGAGCAACGCGAATACCTAAAGGTTGATCCGCAAATTGAGGTCGCCGCAGATGTGCTGAATGGAATGGCGGAACGAATCGAACGGCTAAGCACACTGATCAACGGCGAATAAGAAAATGTATCCGGGGCTTGCCAAAATCTTCTCTAACTCAAGTAAGTTTATCGGTAAGTGATTGCTGTCTATTCTGGTTAAAACAACATTTCATACTCTACTGTCTATTGCATACTGCCCGTATTGGTGAGAAAGTCGTCCTCGGACGGTGTGCAAATACTGGTACGCCTGCCTATCAATGGAGGAATGTATATGGCGGACGTAGAGTGGCATATCGAAGGTAAGTATGTTGAGTTTTGCAGTTGTGATCACGGATGTCCTTGTGAGGCCATGGCGCCTCCAACCGAGGGACATTGTGAGGGAATAGTCGGGATGCAGATCGATAAAGGGCATTGGGGCGATGTCAATA
>Ga0209013_10000223_pt1 | contig 48350 bp, 48 predicted proteins | sample Cruoilmetagenom2_FD_187291 | JGI IMG/M metagenome (GOLD analysis project Ga0209013, IMG submission 187291) | Oil polluted marine microbial communities from Coal Oil Point, Santa Barbara, California, USA - Sample 2 (SPAdes) (version 2) | ecosystem: Environmental > Aquatic > Marine > Oil seeps ...
GGGCTGAGAAGAGTGGTTGAAACACTCGACCCGCGAACCTGATCCGGATAATACCGGCGGAGGGATTGCATACAGCCACGGAGAACACCCCAGGCCTACAAAATCCCTCCCCCATCGGAGGGATTTTTTGCGTGCAGTAATTATTGCCAACGGCCCCTTGACCCGGCCCCCAAAATTGCGCCCCGGCGATCTGCTGATCGCCGCCGACGGCGGCGCGCGCCACTGCCTCGAACTGGGATTGACGCCCAAAGTCGTCATCGGTGACATGGACTCGCTCACCGCGGATGAACTTAAGATCCTCGAATCCGCGGGGGGGAAGGTCATCCGCCACCCCGCCCGTAAGGATTTCACCGACCTCGAATTGGCGCTCTCCTACGCCGTCGAGGCTGGCGCTGATCCTATCCTGGTCTACGCCGCCCTCGGCGCACGCTGGGACCAGACGCTCGCCAACCTGCTGCTGCCGGCCGCCAGGGAATTCGCTTCCACGCGCATCCGGCTGGTCGACGGCGACCAAGAAATCCAACTGCTGCGTGGCGGTGAGAGTCTGGAGCTTACTGGTTCACCGGGAGACACCGTCTCGTTAATCCCGGTTTCCGGGGATGCCTCGGGCATCACTACAGAAGGCCTGGAATACGGGTTGTTGGACGGCAGCCTGGTCTTTGGCAGCACGCGCGGTATCAGCAACGTTTTGCTTGCCGGGCGCGCCAGCGTATCCCTCCGCGCAGGGCTGCTGATCTGTGTCGTTTTCCACACGGATGAGCCTGCAGCCTAGTGTTCTGTAAAACATCAAGGTTTAGTTTGTCATTCTGAACGCAGTGAAGAATCTCCTCGCAAATCAAGAAGACTCTTCGCCAAGCTGAGCCACGCTCAGCCGCTCAGAGTGACAGTCCTCTGGGACCTTATGCCCCGTTCTAAGGCCCACACTGGATTGGACAACAGATTGGAAAATGTGAAACTTTTGAAGGAAAAACAAGATGAAAAAGAAAATATTACTATTACTGGCATCACTCGCGCTGGTCCTGTCCGCCTGCGCGACCGGTCACCAGACACTGAAAGTGATGACCCACGACTCGTTCGCCATGTCCGAGGAGCTGAAGACCGCCTTCGAAGAGCAGCACGACGTCACGCTGGAGATCATCGCCAGCGGTGATACCGGCTCGGCGCTCAACAAGGCCATCCTCTCTAAAGGCAACCCCATCGCGGACGTGTTCTACGGCGTGGATAACGCCTTCCTCAGCCGGGCGCTCGGTGAGGGCATCTTCGAAGTGTACGACTCGCCGCTTTTGGCCGAGATCCTCGATGATTTCGAACTGGATCCTCAAAAGCGCGCCCTGCCGGTGGATTTCGGCGACGTCTGCCTGAACTACGACCGGCTCTATTTCAGCGAGCAGGGCATCCAGCCGCCGTTGAACCTGGCTGACCTGCTGAATCCTGAGTACAGGAGTCTGCTCGTTGTGACGAACCCGGCCACATCTTCACCCGGGTTGGCCTTCCTCCTGGCCACCATCGGGCATTTCGGCGAAGACGGCTACCTGGTTTATTGGCAGGGCCTGAAAGAAAACGACCTGCTGGTGGTTAACGATTGGGAGACCGCCTATTACAGCGAGTTCAGCCGCTCGGGTGGATCACGACCGATCGTACTCTCATACGCCTCCAGCCCCGCCTTCGAAGTGATTTACGCCGACGCGCCCATGGACGAGCCGCCCACCGGGGTCGTTTCCGGCGATGGTGCTTGTTTCCGCCAGGTTGAATTCGTCGGCATACTGGAAGGTACGCGGCAGCGCGACCTGGCAGAAAAATGGGTTGACTTCATGCTTTCTACGTCGTTCCAGGAAGACATACCCTTGCAGATGTTCGTCTTCCCTGTCAACCAGAACGCCCAGCTTGATTCTGCCTTCACCCAGCATCTGGCGATACCGGACCGGCCAGCGTTCGTCAGCCCCGAGGACATCGCCCTTAATCGAGAGAGATGGATACAAGAGTGGACAGAGACCGTGCTGCGCTGAAATATCTGCCCGCCATGCCGCACCAGGCACGCTTTAAAAGGCCTCGTCTCACTTCTATCCTGCTCTGGCTGGCGCCGCTGATATTTCTGCTGCTTTTCTATTTCTACCCGCTGGGCAGCATCCTGGGGATGAGCTTTGCGCGTGCCCAAGGCAGTATCCTCGCGCCGTTTATCGAGGCGCTGAGCTCGGCCTCCATCCGGGGCGTGCTGTGGTTTACCTTCTGGCAGGCGCTCCTCTCCACGCTGTTAACCCTGGCGATTGGGCTGCCCGGGGCCTATCTCCTGGCGCGGTACGAGTTCCGCGGCAAATCGATCATCAAGGCGCTGACCGGCATTGCATTTGTGCTGCCCACGCTGGTGGTTGCGGCGGCGTTCAACGCCCTGCTCGGGCCGCAGGGCTTGGTCAATTCAGCTTTAATGTCTACTTTCGGGCTGCAGCAGCCTCCCATCCATTTCACCAACACGCTCACCGCCATTCTTATTGCCCACATGTTCTACAACACCACCATCGTACTGCGTCTGGTGGGTGATTTCTGGTCCCGTTTGGATCCGCGCCTGGGCCAGGCAGCCGCTGTTTTGGGAGCCAATAAATGGAGCACCCTGCGCCGCATCACCCTGCCGCTCCTGCTGCCTGCCATCGCCTCCGCCGCCCTGTTGGTCTTTATCTTCACCTTTACCTCGTTTGGCGTGATCCTGGTCTTGGGCGGACCCCAATTCGCCACGCTGGAGACGGAGATCTACTACCAGACCGTCAGCCTGTTCAACCTTCCCCTCGCCGCCGTGCTGGCCTTGATCCAATTGGTTTGTACCTTGGCTCTGACCATCATCTACACCCGTCTGGTCTCCGGGCTCTCCCGTCCGCTGTCGCTGCGCCCCACCCACATCACCCAACGCAAAATCAGCACCTGGCGCGGCCGTTTCCTGGCCGGAATCGTGATCCTGGTGCTGATGGGTCTGATCGTGGCCCCGTTATTCGCCCTGGGTTTTCGCTCCATATCCAATTTCGAGCGCACAGAATCATCCACCGCTCGACAGGGATACGGCGCGCCAGTCTGGCGCGGCTTTACCCTGGAAAATTATCGCCAGCTGAACATTAACCGGCGCGGGTCTCTCTTTTACGCCTCGCCGGCAACCACCATCGCCGTCTCATTAGGCTATGCCGGCGCCACGGTTGTGCTGGCCATCTTGTTGGGGCTGCCGGCTGCCTGGGTGCTGTCGCGCAGGCGCAGCTCGTTCCTCAACCGCTCTCTCGATCCTCTTCTGATGCTGCCGCTGGGAACATCGGCCGTCACATTGGGCTTGGGTTTCATCGTCGCACTGGACAAACCACCCCTGGACCTGCGCGCCTCCCCCTTGCTGGTCCCGCTGGCGCACACCCTGGTGGCGTTCCCCTTTGTTGTGCGCAGCCTGACACCCGCCTTACGCAGTATATCCCCGCGCTTGCGCGAGGCCGCTGCAGTGATGGGGGCCAACCCGCGTACCGTGTTCCGCCACGTGGACCTGCCCCTGGTCGCCCGCGCATTGCTGGTGGCAGCCGCTTTTGCGTTTACCATTTCTTTGGGCGAATTTGGGGCCACCGCCTTGATCGCGCGTCCCGAATATCCCACCATACCCCTGGCGATCTACCGCCTGATCACCCGGCCCGGTATGCAAAATTACGGTCAGGCGTTGGCCTTGAGCACGATCTTGATGCTTGTCGCCGGTCTCGGCATGTTGGCGATTGAACGTTTCCGCATTGCAGACATAGGAGAATTCTAGCCTTGAACGGTTTATCCATTACCAACGTCCACAAACGCTTCGGCGAAATCGACGCGCTGATTGGGGTATCCTTTGAAGTTGCCCCGGGTGAAATCGTGGCGCCTCTAGGACCCAGTGGTTGCGGAAAATCCACCCTGCTCGCCATCATCGCAGGATTGGATTCTTCAGACCAGGGAGACGTGCAGTGGGATGGTGTATCCTTAGCGGGTATCCCCGCTCACCGCCGGGATTTCGGGCTCATGTTCCAGGACCTGGTTTTATTCCCACACAAAAATGTATCCGAAAACATATCTTTTGGTTTACAAATGCAGCACGTGCAAAAGGAGGATGCGGATAAACGTATAGCTGAAGTACTGGAGCTGGTTGGCTTGCCAGGTTTCGAGGAACGCGACGTTAATACGCTGTCCGGCGGTGAGGCGCAGCGGGTAGCGCTGGCGCGCTCGTTAGCTCCACGCCCGCGCTTGCTGATGTTGGACGAACCACTCGGATCACTGGACCGCAGCCTGCGCGAACGGCTGGTATTTGACCTCCGCGATATCCTGCGCCAGAGTGAGCAAACCGCTTTATACGTAACACACGATCAGGAGGAAGCATTTACGCTTGCCGATCGAGTGGTTTTAATGAATACCGGCCGCATCGAGCAAATCGACACACCTCAGGATTTGTATCGCCGGCCAGCTTCCGTGTTCGTTGCCCGATTTCTGGGTCTAAACAACCTGCTCGACGGGACCCTTCAGACACACGATGGAAATATGGAGGTGATCACTCAGGTCGGACGATTCTTAATACCACCGCATGAGATTGATTTACCACGCTTGAAAGACGATAAATATTTGGACAGCGATGAGGATGACCAGCGGCCCGTAACCTTACTCCTTCGACCGGACGCCGTAAGTTTGAAAGCAGATGGCAGCTTCCAACTGTATGGCACGGTGCAGGAAACAACCTTCCGAGGAAGCACATGCCGGGCGGTTATCTTAGTTAATGGGTTACCTTTGAGGTTTGATTTTCCGGCTGCCGTCTCTGTACCGGGTGCGGGTGAAGCTGTTACACTTGGATTTGAAGCCCATCAAGCGCTGCAGCTATTTTTTGTAGATTCAGCCAGCTCAAGCGCCCAAGATCGTTAATTTAATCGCCATCATGACCCATATGAATACACACCAGCTATCATCAGGCGACCGGGTGACCATCAGCAAACAAAATCATCGAGGGCAGGAGACATGGCGTTATACTGGGCGCCTGTTAGTTTCCGCAGAAAATCACTATATCCTGGAGGCGTTCTTCGACAGGGAGGACATGCAGTTTCAGGGTCTGTTGTTGTGTAAAGGAGACCGCTTCGTAGAAACCTACTATACAGACCGCTGGTACAACATATTCGAAATCCATGCTCGTGAAGATGATCATCTCCGCGGATGGTACTGCAATATTAGTTGCCCGGCCGAAATCCAGGGCAGCCGCTTATCGTATATCGACCTGGCCCTGGACCTGCTGGTCTTCCCGGATGGACGGCAGCTGGTCCTGGATATGGACGAGTTTCAGGCACTGGATATCTCTCCCCACGTTAGAGAACAGGCCCTGATCGCACTCGAAGAACTTAAGGAATTATTCGGGGAGAAAATATGGCCCTTTGATGATTCCCAGGGCTAGAAGCCAGGATTTTTTCATCAAGCCTCTCACGAAGAATCGGCTGGACAGGGTAACATGATGTCTCCTGTCTTCAGTTCAGCGAGACAAAAAAACGGGCTGGTGGAATTGCATCCGCCAACCCGTCAGTCCTCTGGGGCTTTATGTGGTTTAAAGCGATCACAGACCGCTTGAAATTAGAAGATCAAACCCGCCAATCCTGGGACCAGCCAATAAATGGTGGTTGACTGGTCAACGATGATCCCTAATGCAATAAGAATTGGAATTGCGAAGATGATCGCACAGCAGCACAGCGCAAAACCGAATAATGCAATCCCGATCCAACCCAGGATCTGGCCAATCTTCACCATGTCCTCACCTGCGAGCATCCCATCACTCTCCCGGATTTCATTCTTCGCCATCGGCGCCGTGATGACCGCCACGATGCTGCCCAGGAAAGGAAGTAAGGTCACCCCAAGTACACCGCTCACCAGGCTGACAACAGCCAGGCTGCTGTTTTGACGTGGAGCATTTATTTCGTTTGTCATGATAGATATCCTTCCAATGCTAAACTATAGTTTTTAATTGTCAAGCGGCGGTTTGCAGATCACTCGATTTATGTCGCCGCCAATATCTCCAACCGATCAAGCTGATAACCAGGATCAGCACCGAGCCAATAATTATCGGTATCAGCACAGCCAGGATTGACAGGACCGTGGACACGAAATCCTCCAGCATACTGACCGGCACATTGCCAACGCCCGCGGTAGTGGCGGTAACTGCCGGTCGCACAGCCAGCGATTTTACCGCGTGCACCCCTCCAGCCACCAATAACCCGGCTGACAATGCTAAGACCGGATGAACATCGCTGATCACCTGAGCGCTGGCTGCGAACACGATCGCACCGGCTGTCGGTCTGACAAATGTCTGGATAGCATCATTAACATGATTTACCGCCGGCAATTTATCTGCGAAGAACTCGACCAATACGAGCACGATCAGCAGAGCGATTACCCAACCATTCGTCAGCGTGTCCCACGGCTGGTTAAGTTTGATCAACTCGGTATACCGAGCGACCAGGGCAACCACCAGCAGCGGAATATAGGCATTCAACCCCGCGCTGGTTGCCAGCCCAAAAGCAGAAAATACGCCCATCAAAGCTTCCATCAAAACCTCCTCACCATATCATTACCAATAAATCATACCAGAAATGCAAGAACTAACCCAGATGGAATCCATCCCAGGAGCCGGTTAAAATAAAACGAATAAAATCCAAAACCGCAATTTGCAACAATGCCATTCCAAAACCACCCACCAGAGGCATCATCAACTGGTTTATGCGCTTTATAGTGTTTTCCTTTCGAAAAACGACCAACCACAACATAGTGTAGACCAATGTCAAGAGTGCAAGGACACCAAAAGCGCTGACCAGCGAAAGTGGATAAAGCACAATAGGATTCTCGGTTAAGATAATTAAATCAAGCATCAGGGCCAGCAGGAGCAATAGTCCCAGCGATCGCAATCCTGGTAAGGCTGGTTTAGCCTTCCAATCAACAAACATCGTCTGATTGAAGGATGGATAGAGTATCCCCGCGATTGCCAGTCCCATCATTGTTCCGGTGATCAGGCGCATCGTGTTGCTGGGTTGGTATAGTGAGGGTGCGCCCGGAAAAAACGGCAGGTGCAGGTATGAATTCAATCCATCGATGGCAAAGGCAGCCACGAACAGCCCCATTACCACCCATACCCTATTGGGTGGTAATCCACCACGCTTACGCCCGATCACTGCTTGATAAACCAGTCCCAACATCGCTCCCAGGTACATTCCCGAACAACGCGCACACAGCGGGATCTGGCGATCTCCCAGATGGAAGGACCGCGCATCGATGCGATGACACACAGCGTACCCAACCGCATCCGCCTTGCCAAAGATTCCTGGTGGAGTATTCAACAGCCACCCCAACAACAGCAGTCCGACAGCGATAAGGAGCAATCCCCTGCCCAGTTTATATCGGAAACGAATACCTGTCTTGACTTGATCCATCTTGGAATAGATTATAGGTGCTTTTTTTAAATGCGCAAGCCAGATTCCTTCATCCTGGTTCGTTGGCAAAGATCGCCAACTGCGGTATGATAACGCCTTGAACGATCTGAATACATAAATATTTGTGGAGTTTTTCGAATGACAAGAGTATTTTTACTCATTTTCTTGCTATTTGCGTTCCTGATCGGCGCCTGTACTTCAACTAATCCCGCATCACAGGCCACGGATACAATCACGAATTCGACCACCAATATCACCGAGCCTGTTGACCCTACAAACACACCAACACCCGGGCTGGATACGCCCGATCCGAGCCCAGAACCAGCCACAGAGACGCCTGTCCCGCCGACTGCCACGATAACACTTACCCCGACCGTGGAAATATTACCCAGTGGTCCGGGCGCTTACCCTGAAGGGTATAACCCGTTGACCGGTCTACCCGTTGACGATCCAGGGCTGCTGGAGCGACGACCGATGGCGGTCAAGGTGCAGCTCTACCCGCGGGGCGGGCGCCCGCCCTGGGGTGTCTCACAGGCTGATATCGTGTACGACTATTATCAGAATGACGGTTTGACGCGATTGAACGCTGTATTCTACGGCAGCGAGGTGGAGCAGATCGGCCCCATCCGTTCGGCGCGTATTTTTGATGAACAAGTCATGCGCATGTATAAGGCCATTTTTGCTTTCGGAGGCGCCGATTGGCGCGTATACAATCGCATCTACGATGCGGATCTGCGCGATCTAATGGTAGTTGAGGGCGCTTATAATTGCCCTCCAATGTGCCGGATTGATCCCAACGCGGCCAATTACCTGGTCACGAACACAGAAGATCTGAGCCAACATATCACCGACCAGGGCATAGAGAACGGGCGACAGGACCTGGGAGGCATGAGCTTCGATCCGCAAACGCCCGCCGGAGGGGCTCCTGGTGAACAGGTTGAAGTGCGCTGGTCGATCAGTGCTTATACTCGATGGGTTTACGACAGGCAGAGCGAGCAATATTTACGCGAGCAAGATGCGACCGAAGCCAGTAATAGAGAGGCCGAGCAGTTCGAAAACTTCACAGATCGCAATTCCGGAGAACAGGTCGCTGCCGACAATCTGGTTGTTATCCCCCTCAACCACGTGGACCTTTACCCACAAAACAAGTTCGAGGTCATGGACATCCAGCTGCCTGTAGGTGAGAGCGGCACTGCTTATGCTTTTCGTGATGGGCAGGTCTACAAGGTGATGTGGAACCATCCGGAACTGGACTCGGTGCTGTATTTGACCTACGAAGATGGAAGCGAATTCCCATTCAAACCTGGAAATACGTGGTTCGAAATCGTTGGTATGGGTTCGAAGATCAGCCAACCGCAGGATGCTGTCTGGCGCTTTGAATTTCGATACTAATGCTTTATCAAAGATAAATGTTTCATTTGAAAACAGGCCGCGTTATCCTAAACAATGCCTAAAGTGTTCGACCTACGAACTGTACCTTCTAAACGATCAGGTATCACAAACCCTGTTTTTCATCCGGCAGTATTAATGATATTACTGGGTTAATGGATACGGACAGAATATAAAAATCCGTGTTCGACAGTATAATCCATGTTCAATTTGTACTTTAGTTCAAACTGTTCAACTATCTGCAGGAAGGACTTCGTATGAAAAAAATTCTGATCACATCTGGCGAGATCTCGATGCAAGCCGAACTAACTGACACCCCAACTGCGCAGGCGGTATGGGACAAGCTCCCTTTTGAGGGCAAGGCGAACACCTGGGGGGACGAGATCTACTTCATTGTTCCCGTAAGCATGGACCAGGAGCCAGATGCCAGCGCACAGGTTGAAGTTGGAGATTTGGGGTATTGGCCGACAGGGTTTGCCTTCTGCATCTTTTTTGGACCCACGCCGGCCAGCACGGACGAGCAACCGCGCGCTTACAGTCCTGTTAATGTCATCGGGCGTGTGCTGGGAGATGCTACCCAATTCAAGGCCGTGAAGAATGGGGAGCCGGTCGAGGTTGTCCGCGTAGAAGACTGAACAATCCCCATCGCCGTCGTACCATCGGCCAGCTGTGTCTCTTTTACACCTAGGGGTCAATGCAGAGTCTTCACGTGCTCGGGCGCCGGCCAATTCCTTTCCGGAGCCAGGATGGTCACATCTCCCAGCCTGCGCATCTCACGAACCAAAGCCAATAGACCAGGCGCAGCTACGCCATCATCATTTGTAACAAGAATTTGCATAGGATTCAAAATTTCACCAAATTTGTTTCGGCAGAAATGATACCTGAAGTAAGACCCCTGCGCGCCTGAATATGAACAAACCACTAAATCTATATCCTGATGGTAAAATTTATAATATAGCATTGCATACACATCAAACATAACAAACTAACATAATTTTCACATCTTGAAAGCGGGACAACATGAACAAAACCCTAAAACGAGTCATCGGCATAACTCTGATCCTGGCTGCCATTGGGGGGCTGATATTCAGTGTTTTTGGAGTGATCGCTACCTGGAGTCTCAAGCCCCAGGTCACAGAGACCCTGATGAACGGCGTGGCATTGGCCAACAGCACACTCGAAACCACATCCCAGGGGCTTGATCTGGCGAGGGTATCTTTAGAGATTGCCATCTCGAGTATAAACACCCTGAATAAAACCGTTGAAGCCACCGCTGCAGCCTTTGAAACCACATCCCCGATGTTGGATTCCATTATTACCCTTGCGCAAGAAGATTTACCCATAAGTATCACCGGGGCTCAAAACGCGCTAGATTCCGCGGGGCAAAGTGCCGAGATAATCGACAGCGTCCTCAGCGCTTTGACGATCTTCAACCGGAACCTCTACAATCCCGAGGTACCCATGCATGTTGCGCTTCAGCAAGTGTCCGATAGTTTGGATAACTTGCCAGAAACCTTTGCCATCATGGAAACCAGTATGCGTAATGCCAAGGGCAACATGGAGACTATACAAACAGAAATCAGCCAGATCGCAACGGATATTGAAAACATAACCAGCAGCCTGGAAGAGTTCGACAAGGTCATCAGTCAATACCTGGACCTGGTAGAAGACCTGCAGAAGAAGTTCAGCAAATTAGAGAACAACCTGCCTGCATACGTTAATCTTACAGCCGTTGTGATCACGATATTCCTGCTTTGGATGATAGTTGCTCAATTAGGATTGTTTACCCAGGGCCTGGATCTTCTGGGTATTAAGACCGTTGAGCAGACAACCAGCGAGGAAGAGCCAGATGGCAGTACCCCCACAAAACAGAACGAATTATAACCCCACACTTGATTCTAGAAAACAAAGACCGCCTAGAAGTGGTCTTTGTTTAATTTAATATATATGAAGTTTCCCCAACGAGCATTTTCTCGGGTGAATTATCTTTCATAGGTTCAGGCCAGCATGTCTCTCAAAACCGTGTGCAGGATACCTCCATTGCGGTAATAATTCACATCAACAGGTGTATTCAATCGAGCAACGACCTTGAACGATACCTGGTTCCCGTCCTCTCTATCGGCACGCACTATAAATTCACTCATCGGTTCAATATCGTCACCCAGGCCTTCAATGTGGAAGACCTCCTTGCCTGTCAATCCCAGGGAATCTGCACTCTCACCCGCCATGAACTCGAGGGGAAGCACACCCATACCGACCAGGTTCGAGCGGTGGATACGTTCGAAGGACTCAGCGATGACCGACTTCACCCCTAATATGTTCGTACCTTTGGCCGCCCAATCGCGAGAAGAACCGGTTCCATATTCCTTACCCGCCAAAATAATAAGCGGCACGCCCTCTTCCTTGTATTTCAGGGACGCATCATACACGCTCATCCGTTCGCCATCCGGAAGATGAATCGTCACTCCACCTTCTACACCGGGAACCAGTTGGTTCTTCAAGCGAATATTAGCGAATGTACCGCGCGTCATGACACGATCATTCCCACGACGAGATCCATAAGTGTTGAAATCTCGCGCTCCTATACCATGCTCGATCAAGTACCTGCCAGCTGGGCTATCCGCCGAGAACGTTCCGGCAGGTGAAATATGATCTGTCGTGATAGAGTCTCCTAACATCACAAGCACTCGTGCAGCGTGTATTTCCTGTACCGGTGGAATCTCCGTGGTCAGATCAACGAAGAAAGGCGGCTCCTGAATGTAAGTAGACTCCGAATCCCATCCATAAAGCTCGCTCTTTTCCGCTTGTATGGCGTTCCAGGTCTCGTTACTTGTAAAAATATCCGCGTATTTATCCTTGAACATTTGAGGGGATATTGCCTTCGAAACCACATCCTGGACCTCACTGTTCGAAGGCCAGATATCGCGCAGGTAAACCGGTTGACCATCCCTGTCCAAACCAATCGCATCCCTGGTCATGTTTATATCCACCGTGCCCGCCAGAGCGTACGCCACTACTAATGGTGGAGAAGCCAGGAAGTTCGCTCGTACGTAGGGATGAATACGCCCTTCGAAGTTCCGGTTACCAGAGAGGACCGCTGCAGCAACCAGGTCTGCGCTGGTGACTGCCTTGACTACCTCACCCGGTAAGGGTCCAGAGTTGCCAATACAAGTCGTACAACCGTAACCTACGACGTTGAAACCCAGATCGGATAGTGATTCCAACAAACCGGCTTTCTCCAGATATTCTGTAACAACGCGCGAACCGGGCGCCAGGCTGGTCTTTACATAAGGCTGAACCTGCAGTCCACGCTCTACCGCCTTCTTGGCCACCAGGCCCGCTCCGATCATTACTGATGGATTAGATGTATTGGTGCAGGAAGTAATCGCCGCGATCACTACTGCCCCGTGGGTCATCTCAAGACCGCCCCCATTGGTCCCCATAGTTGCCTTATTTCCTAAATCTGCACCCTGCAATGCATAACCGCCCTCTTTTATCGGAGCCGTCAGGATCGACTCAAATGATTCCTTTACCTTGGAGAGAACTATGCGGTCTTGTGGCCGTTTGGGTCCGGCGATGCTTGCTTCAACTGTGCCCAGGTCCAGTTCCAGGGTGTCCGTAAACTCGGGATCAGGCGAATCATCCGTGCGGAATAGACCCTGGGTTCTGCAGTACGCTTCCACGAGTTCCACCTGTTCCTCCGGGCGACCAGACAAACGCAGGTAACGCAGTGTCTCCTCATCCACCGGGAAGAACCCAATCGTTGCCCCATACTCGGGTGCCATGTTAGCAATCGTGGCTCGATCGGTCAGCTCCATGGACGACAATCCAGGACCGTAGAATTCCACAAATTTTTCTACAACACCCTTCTCCCGCAGCATCTGTGTTACTGTCAAAGTCAAATCGGTAGCCGTGACCCCTTCTCGCAGCTCGCCGTAAAATTTAAATCCAATAACATCCGGCGTCACCATGTCGATTGGTTGGCCAAGAATGGCAGCTTCGGCTTCAATGCCACCCACACCCCATCCGACCACCCCTAACCCGTTGATCATCGTTGTATGCGAGTCTGTGCCCACCAGGGTATCGGGAAACGCATAGAGCTGGCCATCTACCTCCATCGTTTGAACCACCGAAGCCAAATATTCCAGGTTTACCTGGTGAACAATGCCAGTTGCAGGAGGGACAACGCGGAAATTATCAAACGCTCTTTTTCCCCAATTTAAAAACTCGTAGCGCTCACGGTTTCGCTGGAATTCCAGATCCGCGTTACGCCTCAGGGCATCAGGGCTTGCGAAGAAATCTACTTGGACAGAATGGTCGATAACCAGATCTACGGGCACCAGAGGGTTAATTTTTCCTGGATCGCCACCCAGGCGCGCAATTGCGGAGCGCATGGCTGCCAGGTCTACCACTGCGGGTACACCGGTAAAGTCTTGCATTACTACTCGCGCAGGACGAAACGGTAAACCCGGTCTTTGTTCTGCGCGCGGCGCCCACCCCGCCAGGTTAATCACATCCTGCCGGCTAATTTCTACTTCGTCACACTGACGCAGAACCGATTCCAGCATCACACGTATTGAGAACGGCAGCCTCGATAATTCGACCAGGCCATCCTCTTCCAAGCGCTCCAACCGATAAATTACGTATTCAGCCTGTGAAGTTTTTAAAACATCGCCAGCCAAGAAATAGTCTTTGATCATTAAGCTCTCCTCTTATTATTTCCGCTCTGGATGGACGCGCCGGACAATCGCATCTGTCACACGTGCCACGCGTGTCATCGTTGCCACATCATGAACACGAACGATATCCCCACCGCGCGTAATCCCAACAGCCACGGCCGCTGCAGTTCCTTCCAGGCGCTGATCGGGGGGTAAATCGAGTGTGTAACCGATAAACGATTTCCGCGATGGTCCGAATAATACCGGGTAGCCAAGTGCCCGAATCTCATCCAGGCGATCGATCAGTTCCAGGTTTTGTTCCACAGTTTTACCAAACCCGATGCCAGGATCGAGGACAATACGATCGTCCGGTATTCCGGCCTCGTGAGCCAGAGATACACTCTCTAATAATTCTTGCTTCACGTCTTGCACCAGGTTCTCATAGGGCACGCCCACGTAACGCCCACCCAACCTTTCCTTCACTTCCGCATGTGCCCAAGAACTGCGGTTATGCATCAAAATCACAGGAGTATTATTTCGGGCAACAACATTCGCCAGCTCCGGGTCTGCGTGGAAACCCCACACATCATTCACAATATGTGCACCCGCCTGGATTGCAGCGGCTGCTACCGTTGCTTTATAAGTGTCCACAGAGATCAGCACATCAAATTCTGAGGCCAGGAGGCGAATGACTGGTACAACGCGTGCTATTTCATCCTCCTCACTGATCTGCTCAGCCCCTGGACGAGTGCTTTCTCCTCCAACATCGATAATATCCACCCCGCAGGCGACAAACTCATTCGCTAACCCCAATAAATCCGACCAGCCTGGGTTACCCAACCTGTTCTCACTGGACAATAACCCATCACCAGAAAAGCTGTCAGGCGTAATATTGAGGATTCCCATCACGTATGTACGGGAACCCCAAAAAAAATTATGCTTATGTATCGTTAGAATTGGAATCCGCATTGTTCTGATAGTACGCTTTGGAGAATTATGATGATGTCCTCGATGACATTTTGGGCATTAAAAATAACCGGGCATCTAATACTCCAGATCTTCCCGGTTTTTTTATTCGAATATATTTCAGGTGAGCAGGGTAAGCGGTCGATTAAGCCATTCCTCCGCCTCATCGATGCCTTCGAACACCGCCATCTCGACGCCACCCGGTATGGTCAGTGCGGCGATTTGCGTGACCCCCTCGTGAACCTTTTCGTTAGCAACCACGACTGCCAATCGAATGTTGCGCACAGAAGGATCATTGTTCACTTCAACCGCATAGTTAATCGCTTGCTCTGTCAGCCGATCAATTTGACGCAAATCGTACAGGTTGCGTGTTAAACGATCCGAATCAAGCAAATGCGTTGTAGCAAACGTACGCCAATGCTCTAGGGTATCGGTTTTCACGTCCGAAAAAATGATATTCATACCACCATCCTCTCGTCGTTTAACTGAGTAACCGATGTCCTGTTCAGGACTCCATTGTAATGGCTTGATATTCGATTCAGACATACTTTCACCTCCTGATAGTGTACGGTCACAAACAAGGGTGCAAATTTCTACCAATGAGTTCCATGGGATGAATGCATCCGGTTGCAATACTATTTAATTTTACCCGAGAAATCAGATCACGGAATAAATTCAGCATTAATCACTCTATGAATTAAATAGGTTGATCTCGCCAGCATCCGCTTCGTTTAGCATTTCACACACGGTTTTACCTAGAACAGGATGGCGCAGACAAGGAGCAAGATCAGACAATGGAACCAGTACGAAAGCCCTGCCTTGAAGCCGCGGGTGAGGGATGGTGAGATTGGGTTGTTCTATGATAAGCGCGTCGTAAAACAGGATATCAATATCGATCAGGCGGGGGCCGAATCGAACTGTGGACTCGCGACCCATTTCTGCCTCCAGCACCTTGATGGTATTGAGCAGATCCATAGGCGATAAATCCGTTTCCGCTTTTACTACCTGGTTGAGGAAAACAGGTTGTTGTTGGTAGCCCCAGGGAGGGGTCTCATATACCGCTGATCTTTCCAGGATACGCACAGCGGGATCCAGGCCTTGAAGTGCAGCACGCAAATTAGCTTCTCGGTCCCCAAGATTTGACCCCAGAGAGAGAAATATTGTGTGATTCATAGCCGCTCGATGACCGTGGCCGTCGCCATTCCATGCCCAATACACATGCACTGCAGGCCAAATCTTCCGTCGATTCTTTCAAGCTCATACAGCAGCTTGGTCATTAAAATCGCCCCGGTTGCGCCCAGTGGATGACCTAATGCGATCGCCCCTCCGTTGGGGTTTACACGTTCCATATCAGGGTTCAATTCCCGCGCCCACGCCAACACAACCGAGGCAAACGCCTCATTAATTTCGATCACGTCCATCTCATCGAGGAGTAACCTCGCCCGTTTGAGCACCCGCCTGGTCGCAGCGATGGGTCCATCCAGCATGTACACGGGATCCGAACCGATCACGTCTCGTGCCACAACCCTGGCCATAGGAGATAGGTTATACCGCCCGACGGCTTTGGGAGAGGCCAGAACCAAGGCAGCCGCACCATCACTGATCTGGCTGGCGTTCCCAGCCGTGATCACACCATCGGGTTTAAACGCAGGCTTTAATTCAGACATCTTCTCTCTATCAGGAGGCATTCGCACCCCCTCATCAACACGAACCACAATGCCTTGCGGTAGTTTGAGGGGCATAATCTGTTCCTCAAAATGCCCTTCCTGGACTGCATGCATGGCTTTGAGATGGCTCAAATAACTAAAATCATCCAGTTCAGATCGACTCAACCCCCATCTCTCGGCCATCATTTCGGCGCTTTTGCCCTGGTGAACCAATTCAAAAGGGAAGTCATCCGGCCAGTCGTCGGGCCAGTCAGAACCCACTGGCTGGTGAGACATCATCTCAGTTCCACCTGCGACGACCACATCCATATCACCCGCCAGGATCGCCTGGGCAGCGAAGTGAATTGCCTGCTGACCGGAACCGCACATACGGTTCAACGTTACCGCAGGGACTTCAGGAGGAAACCCAGCCATAAGAACAGCCAGGCGCGCCAGGTTGGCACCCTGATCCCCCAACGGGGTGACGCAGCCCCACACAACATCGTCCACTTTCTCCGGTGCAACACGTGCCCGGTTCAGCGCATCTTTGATCACCGCAGCCGTAAGCTCGATCGGAGATAATGCTGCCAATGCACCGCTCGGCTTGCCTACACCGACAGGTGTACGTACTGCAGAAATGATAAACGCCTCCATTTATAACTCCAACAGATTGTGTACTGAAATGTGTGTAATTTTTTGTGTGCGTCTGCGACGCACACAAAAAATTACACAAGAAAACCTACGCAATCTCTCCAACATGTTATTCCCGTCACCCGGTTGATTTGGATAAAAGGGAAAAGACTGGCAACCAATTTTCTGAATCGAATTTGAACGGTTAAGCATACCATGAAGAATGGTAAAATGTCTTCTTGGTTCAGTAAGCCGTAAGTATGACATCGAGCGAAGCTATATTCTTGAACATACAGGAAAATCCTGGTGGTCTGTCAAACCTAAAATCTAGAAAGAATTGATGAGTCCACCGGGCAATAATCCTAATAAATTTTCCATACAAGACAGGAAATAATATGGCAGAGGCAACATTTCATTTTCCGCGTGGATTCTTGTGGGGGACCGCCACCTCTTCACATCAGGTTGAGGGCAGCAACACGAATAACAACTGGTGGGCCTGGGAATCGGAACCAGACCGCATCAGCCTGGGACAAAAATCCGGCCTGGCGTGTGACTGGTGGGGAGGCCGCTGGCGGGAGGATTTTGATCGGGCTGCCGAGGCTGGTCAGAATTCCCATCGCCTTTCTATAGAATGGAGCCGCGTACAACCAACCCCCGATATCTGGGATGAATCTGCCATGGATAGATACCGGGAGATCGTACGCAGATTGGTAGAGCTGGGCATGACACCGATGGTCACGCTGCACCATTTCACTGATCCGCTTTGGGTAGCGGATCAGGGAGGATGGGAGAACGAAGCCATCGTAGGACTTTTCGAAAAATACGCCAGTCGAGTAGTAGAAGCTCTTCAAGAGTACGTGAACCTGTGGATCACCATCAATGAGCCTAACGTTCTGGCGGTCTCGGCTTATCTGCTCGGGGTGTATCCCCCTGGAAAGAACGACCTGCTTGCATCTATGCGTGTTATGACGAACCTGGTGCACGCCCACGCCGCGGCTTACCATGCGATCCACAAACAACAATCTACTGCGAGGGTCGGGCTTGCGGTCAACTATCGGGGGTTTCTACCCGCACGAAAGTGGTTCCCTCTTGACCACCTTGTTGCTAAAAACCATTCGAACCTGTTCAACGACTTCTTCCCCCAGGCTTGCTCGAGTGGTGTTCTCAACTTTCCGATCCGCTTCAAACGCCTGCCATTAGCGAAGAACACTCAAGATTTTTTGGGAATCAACTACTACACGCGTGAATTAGTGTCATTCAACTTGCTTTATCCCGGTGAATTGTTCGGAAGGAGATATTTTCCACCAGATGCCGAATTGAGCGAAACAGGCACAATTGCTAACCAACCCGCAGGGTTATTTGAAGCCATTAAATGGGGGCTGCAATTTAATTTGCCCATCATCATCACCGAGAACGGTGTAGAGGACGCGGACGATAGTTTGCGCCCACGATACCTGGTCCAGCACCTGCACCAGCTCTGGCGGGCGGTGAACTTCAATTTTCCCGTTAAAGGTTTCTTCCATTGGACGCTGGTCGATAATTTTGAGTGGGAACACGGCTGGACCCAACGTTTTGGTTTGTGGGAACTGGACATCGAGACCCAGGCTCGCAGTAAACGACCGAGCGTTGACCTGTACGCAGAGATATGCCAGGAGAACGGGTTCTCATCCGAAATGGTGAGACGGTACGCGCCCGAATTAATCGGGGAAATCTTCCCAGATTAACTCAATATTCAGAAAGTTTAAGGGGTGGACGAGGTTATGGTAAACGGCGTTTCCAACGAACCGGGGCACAGATTGAATGTCACCTGTAGACCGGCGCGCGAGTCAGATACAACCGATGTGCTGGAAATTACGCACCACATCTGGGACGGCGAGGACTACGTACCACACGTATGGAAGGAATGGCTTGCCGATAAGATAGGTTTATTGGCAGTGGCTGAGCACCAGGGCCGGGTGCTGGGTCTGAGCAAGCTGACGCAGCTCGCTCCGGGCAATTGGTGGATGGAGGGTCTGCGAGTCCATCCGCAGTACGAAGGGCGCGGCATCGCTTCGCAGCTGCATGACTATCTCTTGGATTATTGGGGAGGCCATGGAAGCGGCGCCATCCGGTTGGCAACATCAGCTGAGCGAATCTCCGTACATCATTTATGCGAACGCACCGGTTTTAACAGGGTCGGCGAAGTCTTGTTTTTCAAAGCCGATGCGTTAGGCGATACGGACAGCAGCTTCCGAGCAATCGGGCAGGGCGACATCCCGGAAGCGATCGATATGATCGAAGGCAATCCAGCGTTGGAATTTAACTACGGGCTGATGGATTTGGGCTGGCAGTGGACTTCCCCGGATAAAACGCTGATCGAGCGCACTGTGAAAGGCGGACAGGCTTTCTGGTGGGGGGCACAGGATTCAGCTAAAAAAGGTCTGGTCATGTACTGGCTGGATGACTGGGAGAACTCTGAGCATCCGCGGAAACCCATTCCCATGATCGAATTGTTTATTTGCCAACCGGCTGAATGGCAGGTTTTTTTTTAGGATTTTCGACGCCTCGCCGCAGAAAAGGGTTTTGATCATGCAGGTTGGTTGGTCCCAATGTTTCCGGACCTGGAGCAGGCCATCCTGACGGCAGGATTCCAGCGTGAATGGGAGGGATCCCTCTACATCTTCGCTAAAGAAATTTATTAATCAACCGGAGGTGAACTTCCGAAAAACCTGATCTGGTGATCAGGTCCTAATTCGGTAATTAGGCATAATCTGGTGATCAGGGCCTAATCTGGCGATTAGGTTAACAATATAGTATAATGCTGCCGCCGCCGGAGAGAAAACCAACTGGCAACTAAGGAGAGGTAGCATAGTCTGGCCTAATGCGCGCGCCTGGAGAGCGTGTGAGCCATCACGGCTCCGTGGGTTCGAATCCCACCCTCTCCGCTGAACATTAAAAACCCTGGCAAACGAACGAATTCCTACCAGGGTTTTTTTTAGGCAAGTTTAGGGTGGGACTACCACCCTCTCCGCTGGATACAAAATAGACAAGACCCATCCTTACTGCTCGGATGGGTCTTGTTTTCTTATGGTAATGACTGAACGATCAATGAGGCATCCTAGCGTTCATACACGACAAAGTTATCATATTTCACCTGAAGAAGCTTTTCCCTGAAGGTTACGGCGATCAATCCGATCTTACCATCCTTGAAGGTGCTATCCTGAACTTCAAGTAATTTCTGCCCATTCACGTATAAGGTCAGGGTATCACCCACACAATCGCCGCGTACACGATTGAACTGACCATCAGTATGGATCACGCCAGACTTATCTGTCCCCTCCTTGAGGAACTCGAGCTGTACCCCCTCCATCTTTGCAATGCCGTATGCACCACTGTCGCTGACCACCAGGGCGTAATAGTTGGTGCCGGTCTGATAACGACACACAACGCCGTAATATCCGTTCTCCGTCCCCTCGACTCGAACGGCATCCGTCTCCAGGGTCACATCCGCCAGAGCCAGGCTCCTGACGCTCCAGATGAACCCGTTGGGGGTTTTAACGGATATGTAGTAAGCCCCATCCTTTAGTGCGAATCCATACGTGTCAGCCTTAGAGGTCGGCCACCCGGTGTCGCGTGTAAAATCATCTTCAAAAACCGCATTGGGCAGTGGTGTGGGAGTCGGAGCAACTGTGGGTGAGGGTGTATGCGTAGGCATGGGGGTGTCCGTGGCTGCAGGCGCGGGTTCTGAGGTTGTTTCTGGCGTCGAAGGCATGCTGATCTCCTCATCTTTGGTGAACGCCATGCGACCTGTTGGATTTACGGTGTCGATGTAAAGGAATTGACCATCAATGGCATACGCAGCGGCACCGTTTAACAGACCAATAAATTCGTCCGATCGTGACCCCTCGGGACATGCTGCCATGGTGGTAGTCAAAATCTCGATCGAGATACTTTCTCCATCCACTTGATAAGTACCTCCGGCGCGGTTGCAATCGGCCTGGAGGTTTACCTGTCCATCAGCCAGGAATTCAAGGGTGTACATTTCAGGGTCGTCGACAACAAATTCGTTATTGTTAGTTTCCACGAATAAAAGCCATTTCCAAACCGAGCCTACCAGTTCAGAAACCGCTTCACTGGGTGGCGGTGCCACTTCCTCTGCTTCTGAAAAAGCAGAGTAGCTCAACACTCGCACACCTTCAGCATCCTCCATCACAAGATTGTCCCCTTGAATCTGATAAGTGGCTGCAGATTCCAACGCTGCCAGGTACGAAATCTCCTGCTCCATGATCCCTTCCGGGTCCTGGCAGTTCATTCGTGTTGTTGCTGCAGGGCCAATTTCGATGTCGCTTTCATCGACCTGATAGGAGGAATTGTAATTATTACACCCCGCGGAACCGGTCAAGCTACCATCATCTCCAAACAGAGCCGTGATTTCCGTACCCGGTAATACTGAGACAAACGCTCCTTCGCCATCATTGTAGAAATTCAAGCGCCAGTCCGTCCCGACTAATGACACAGGCTTTGAGCGCTTAAATAGCAGGATCGTTTCTCCATCAGCTTTGGATATTTTAAATTGATCTTCCTGCATCTGGTAGGATGTCGCCCATTCCATGTTAGCCAGATAATCACTTTCCTGCTGCATGACACCTTCAGGCTCTCCACAGGCCATCTCCGTCGAACCAATCTCGCTAAACACTAATCGGTCCCCGTCTATTTGATAAGAGCCAAAATAATTATTGCACCCGGCGTATCCTGTCACCTGTCCATTAAAAAATCCGGCCGTGATCTCGCTTCCTGGCAGCACATTGACCACTTCACCCTGGCTGTTCAGGTAAGCCATCAGATTCCATAATATGCCCTCAAAAGCAGCCGCGTTGAGTGCTTGTGGAGCGGATGTTTTACTAACAACTTCCACGAGCGTCCATTTTATCGAAGAGCCGCCCGCGGGAGGGTTATCCACGCTCTCTTCCTTGACTTTAATCACGTATTCGTAGCCTTCTTCGAAATCGAAACCTTCGATGCGATCATAAAAATACGTATACTCATCATCCGGGTTCTCTTTTACGAGCAGGCACATCTGGGGGCCTTCACCCTGGCATTCAACCATCACAGGCCCTAGGTAAATTGTTTTTTCTGGCGAACCTATGAATGGTAATTCACAGGCAGCCAGGACTAAAATTAAAACCACAGAAAGCCAAATTAGCGGAATATGTCTTTGACGCATTTCCCTTCTCCTCACTAAATAACTACCACCTGTCTCGGTGTCTGATGAATTAGAATATATTGGTGTCCCGATCCATATGTACTACGGACGAGGAAGAAGAATCACATTCTTCTAAGCATTCCTTTATATGGTATCACTATTGTTTTAAAAAAAGAAGATGAAAACTTCCATTAGAATAAAAATATTAATTCAATTTTCCCGCTAAAGGTTCTGGAGATATCGAACTGTTGTCGATATCTCCAGATTATGTCAGTACTATTCTTTGCTTAGATCCCAAACTTTCAGGTCATCGTATCTCACCGTGAAACTATCCTCCGTGGCAGCCCGGACAAAGTATCCGATCTTCCCCTCATCCACAAACATGCTATCACTAACTTGTGTAAGGAAGTACCCGTTGACATACAATGAGTAGTTACTTCCATCTGCGATCACGCCAATACGGTTGCGTTCCCCAGGGCTAACCAGGATGTGCTCGCTGGAAGCGAAATCGACGATCACGTTTGTGCTGCTACCGTCCCAACTGGTCATGGAGTACAATCCGCCGCAGGATAAGCCGTACAGGTAACCACGGTTGTTATCCGGAGCCCGGAAAAATAGGCCAAACCGGTCATCCTGGTCACATTCCTGCGGCATCTCCAGGATGGTTTCCACGTAGTAATTCGCTATCTGGGGCCAGGAAACCTCCCAGCAGGAGAAGCCCTTCATACCCTTTGCCCTCATCCAGAACATGCCTTCCTTGATCTCCGACTGAAAACACTGGTTGTTGAATAAAGCCCAATGGTTATCGTTATCGAAGGAATCCTGTCCATCTGGCTTTCCCAGCAACTCCGCCGGGTCACCGGAGATTGGTGTAGGCGTTGGTCCGGCAGTTGGTTGTGAGGGTGGAGCAGTTGCCGCTGGAGACGTAGCGGTTGGCACAGGCGTCTCAGGGGTCGCAACCGGTGGACTAATGACCATTATGTAAACTAGCCAAACAACCAGCACGGCCACGATCAAGAGCAGTAAAACGATAACCAGCCACAATAAATTATTTTGTTTCATTCTGCTTTTCTCCTCTCATTATTTCCTACTTGCTCCAATTTAGCCATGAATATCCAGCTATGGGGTTTGGTGATTCTATATGCAGTATTCGGACTGGTCTTAAATTGGCTGGCATACAAGGCTGGCAAAGAAGGGGTGAACTTCGTCGGTGATGAACAGAAAATCAAGCCTGAAACATGGAAGAAAGTTTCAGCATGGTACGAGCGTTATGGGAATGGCGTACTCTTACTTACAGTCATCCCAGGGGTCGGGAACGCCACAGCGGCTTACGCAGGCGTAATAAAAATTCACCTATACACATTCTTAAGCATCTCCATGCTGCTGAAAATTGTCCGCAACTGGGCAACCATTCTCATCATCTATATGCCCATCCTGCTATCTCAATCCCGCACCTAGTAAACCAGTCACGATTTGATTTCCCCTCGTATCCTCAATGTCAAGAGATAGGGGTGTGGCTCATGGCAGTTTTATGGTGCCCGGTTAGCTGCCAGACTGTCAAACATGAATGAGTTTTCTAATTCTCACCATCATAACGTTTCAAAACCAGGCAGGCATTTTGCCCACCCAGGCCGAAGGAGTTGGATAAGACTATATCTACCTTGTGTTGGATAGCTTCGTTGGGTACGTAATACAAATCACACTCAGGATCAGGATTTTCATAGTTGATCGTGGGCGGGATGATACCATGGTTGATTACCAGGGTACAGGCGACCGCCTCTAATGCACCCGAGGCACCCATGGCGTGACCCATCATAGACTTTGTTGAACCAACCGGTACGTTGTAGGCTCCTTCGCCAAAAAGAGACTTGATCGCCAGCGTTTCTGTCTTATCGTTCAGATGCGTGGAAGTTCCGTGCGCGTTGATATAATCAACTTCGCCAGGCAGGACACCTGCATCCTGCAGAGCCCATCGCATCGCTCGAACTGCACCAGAACCGTCCGGCCTCATCGCCACGAGGTCGTACCCGTCCGAGGAAGAGGAGTGCCCAAGAACTTCTGCATAGATGTGCGCGCCCCTATCCAGAGCATGATCCAGGCTTTCTAATATTAATGCAGCGGATCCTTCTGATAACACGAAACCTTCGCGATCAATATTAAAAGGCCTGGAAGCCTTTTCGGGGCGATCATTGTAGTTGAATGGCAGTGCACGAATGACACAGAATGTGCCAATCACTAAGGGTACAACAATTGCTTCCGTTCCCGCTGTAATCACAATGTCTGCAGCGCCACGACGGATCAATTCCGCTCCTTCTCCAATTGCCTGGGTACCCGCTGCACATGCGGTGGGGGAAGTGTTGTTGGGTCCCAAACATTGAAATTCTCTTGCGATCGCGAAGGCCGGTATGTTTGGAATGCCGCTGGGGACCTGGTAAGGTTTTAGACGGCTGTACCCCTTCTCAAGAAATACCTGATTACCATCCAATATATGGTCTACTCCGGCTACCGCGGTGCCGACGATCACTCCGGCTCGTTCTGGTTCTGTCATAGGGTACGGCAGATTCGCATTATCTAACGCCTGCCTAGCAGCGGCAACCGCGAATTGGGTTGAACGCGACACCCTGCGAGCAGATTTGCGATCCATGTAGTCCAAAACATCGAAATCCAGTACTTCACCGCCAATCTGGCACGGCAGGCCACTGGCATCGAAGCCTGAAATTCGCCGGATACCGGATGTACCGCTGATTAAACCCTGCCAATAAGCATTGATCGAATGCCCAAGCGCATTTATGGTCCCCATTCCAGTTATCACAACCCTTTTACGATCCATACTTCCTCCAACAAATCGCACCTTCCAGGTGCGAAATGAAATAACAGCTCATCTAATGCGCTTCGAGATTGAGCCAATACAAAAATAAAATTATAACAGGGAATTATGCCTTAGCCCACCGCGAAGCTCTCTTCGGAGCCAGGCAAAAAAAAGGGGGCACTGTTTCCAGTTGCATGCTCAGTGCTGCTTACGATCTCGCCAGGCATTCAACGAAATCGCAACAATGAATAACAAGGATATAAATGTGCGGGTGTATAGAACCCGCACATTTTAATAATAAGCTTCATGGTAAAGGTGGCGTCGCGATTACAGGTACATCGTCAGCGTTGGTTACTTCCACGTAATTCCCGTTGACCCACCCACGTCCATCCGGTGCGATGTCTGTGGACACGCTTATGACCCACCATTGACCGTCCTCGCTGATACCGATTACCTCAGCGGTAGCACCAGCGGGAGCTATTCCGTAACTTAGGTAATCTGTCCCGGGACCGCTGCGAACATTGATGGGTTCCAGCGCGGTCGCCATTGGCGTGCCAGTATCGGGCGGTGTCGTACCGCCGCCATTCAACGGTGGAGCAGGGATTACGGGCACATTTTCAGCATTCTCAGTCTCTACATAATTCGCGTTAATCCATCCTTGCCCACTTGAAGCAATATCCGTGGGCAGCTTAACCACCCACCAGGTACCGTCCTCACTGACCCCAATCACTTCAAATATTGTAACTGCCGGTACAATACCATAGCTGGTGTAAGCCGTACCCGGTCCGCTGCGCACGTTGACAGGTTCGGTTGTCGTGGCAGTTGGCACATCTTCTCCTGGAATGGGTGGGATCAGCGCCTGGCCCCCGTTGGCAAAACCCAGGCTGCCTGCATCTTCGTTTAGATTTAGCACCAGCTTCGGCACTGTCAGTTCATAAGAAACTACACTCCCGAGCAGGTCAACGAATTGATCCGATAGTGATCCCGCATCGCAGGCGATTTCGGTCATCGCCTCAATGGATATGGTTATGTTCTCGCCATCCAGGGTGTAGGTGCCATTACCGAAGTTGCAATCTGCCAGGATATCAACCGTCCCATCGATCAGGAAGATAAGCACGTATCCTTCCGGATACGGCACGACCGACTGACCGGCCGGGTCCGTCTCAACCAGCTCAGTCCACTGCCAGTTTATGTTAGTAAGCGACGGCGTAATCTGCACCGGGGCTTCTGGGGTTACGTATTCGAATTCCAAAGAATTGATAACCGCATCCAGGGTTGTCAGGTCAGGGACCCAATCCGAGGGGAGAAGGGCATTTAGCTCACCTGCCTTTTCCTCCATATATCCCTCATGGTCAGTGTTTATCTGGTCCTGCTCCTCCGCAGGCACATCTTCGGTGCTGTCGGGAAGTGCCTCCGTGACAACCGGGTAATAGAAGCTGATCAGATAAATACCATTATCAGTGAAGCCCTGGTAGACATAACGCAAACCCTGATTGGTCACGGGGTTAGCATCCTGGACGAATCGACCCACAAAACGCACTCCGCTCCCCATCTTGATGTCCAGATATTCTCCCTGCACGGCTAAGTCGTTGACACCCCCTATTTCCTCATATGGCAGGGCTGGCATTCCAGAAGATGGGATAGGATCCGGCTGATCCACCAAGAGCGTTTGTAACAGCTCGATACTGTTGGTAACAGACTGGTTGTCGTTCGACTCCCATAACAGTTCGTATGGTTCAACCGGGATGATGTAAACGATCGGGTCGCCGGGCAGCTTATCTTCAGGATTGGTGACACCAAAAGTAATCTGCACGTGCTCAGGCAGTCCGGTTGGTCCTGGCGGCTGACTTTCATCATAGGGGGTTGCAGGGACGCAGTTTGCCTGCCAGGAATCAGATAGACCCATTGGGTTGAATTGAATACTCCCCATCTCGATATCCGCACACACGTCTGGTGCCGGTTCAATCTTTTCTGCAGGTCCACCATCATTGTAGACCATCTGGGTGTTTTCGTCTGTGTTCAACACCAGGCGCTTTTCATCCATGCCAAAACCAGTCACGTGGGCCAGCATCAGCAAGAACTGGTCATGGAGCGACCCCGGACTGCATTGAGCCAGGGTTATGGGACCCAATTCGAACGTCAGTTTACTCCCCTCCACCGAATAGGTACCGCCGCCAACGTTGCAATCGGCCTGGAAATTAAAACTGCTATCCGACCACAGGACCAGGGTGTAGTTCTCCGGATCTGGAACCACAGAATGAGCAGCAGGGTCGCTTTCGAGCAACTCCGCCCACTGCCAGGTTATGTTCAAGATTTCTTCCAAGGGTACAGGAGAGGGTACGATCAACTCCGCTGGCGCTTCACCTGTCTCTTCCGTGGATACTGGGACTGTTGCTTGACTTTCAGTGGGAGTGGGCGCTTCCGTAGTAGCCGTCTCGCCATCCCCACAAGCTACTACAAAGGCCAGAAGCACAATTAAACCTATGAATACAGTCCATTTCTTCATTTGGTATTCTCTCCTTTACGTTTAGCCTAATTTCTTAATCCAGTTTGATCTATTAAAGGTTTACGTAATAAATGCGAGATTACCCATCATGGTATTTTCAGTATCTTATCATTACCCATACAATTTCTGGGACAGTACACATGTTACTCATATTCTATTAAGGAAAGCCCAAAAATACTACCAACAAGCGCATTCTATACGCAGGAAATCTGCCTCGGTGCGCTTGTTCGGACAAATCGTATAGTACCATCCTCCCGAAAACAGGAGCGAAACGTGCGTCGAATTTCCTGAACAGTCAACCGGTCGTTAATCGCAATTCATGTAATATTCAACTCTTGAAATGAAGATATTTTTTTAATTTGTTTGAATATTGAGCATGAGTAGCTATTTCTTCTCTGGAACGTATTTATTAAACTCTTTTTCGGTGACCTTTTTAAGCACCTGTGCTCGAGCCACAGGGCCCAGCGTGTCCAGTTCTGTCAGGATAGTTGCTTCTACCTGCTCAATGTTTGTCTGGCGCTGGCGCAGCAAAAGCGATATCCCGATGGCGATGAGAACAAGCGGAAACAGCAACAAATAAATCCACCGGCGGCCTCGGATGATAATAAACAGGGCACTTACAAAGCCTCCCCCGATGAGCACCCAGCCCATGCTTTCACCATCCGGCGAAAACTGGGAGACACGCACCTCTTTCATTTCATTCTGCAAAATCTCAGCCAAACACATCTCCAAAACAGGATTGTGTACTGAAATGTGTGTAATTTTTTGTGTGCTTCTGCGACGCACACAAAAAATTACACAAGAAAACCTACACAATCCAAAACAGCGTTATGATGATCATTACACTCCCTCAGGTTTTCCGGTCTTGATAGGGGTAGAATCCCCAACAATTCAAGGAGAGATTATAATTCACCGGGCACCAACGAAATCCTGACCCAAATTCAGAGCCAGCAGATAAGATCTTAAAGCGCTTTAAAATATAGTGGAGCATATCTTTGAATGCTCCACTATGTCTCAATTATCGCTCCATACATAAGTCCCTGCAGGATTACAAGATAATTCTACTCCGCCGTGGACTATAGTCACTTATCCTGGTAGCGCCACTTTAAACCGGTGGGCGAATCATATAAGCTGACCTTTTCCTGGGTGGGCTCCCCCTGATTGGGCGCGGTTAATTCACATGGGGTGAAGTTCAATTTGATTTGAGATGATAAATCAAGCGTCCCGACAGACGCATAGCCGCACGCCCAGGTTGTGCGCTTGTACACATCTCTTTCCACTGTAAACTTCTGGGTGGTCTCTGGCATTATGGTCAAATAATAGAATTCGTCACCGTCAAGTTGAATATAAACATTTTGATCTGTCTTGTTTATTATTTTGAACTTGACGAGCTTGGAACCCGCGTACGCTGGGTAAATGGCCGCGAAAAATACCCCCAATACCAGCAAGGCTACAATAAAGATCGCTATTTTTTTCATACTATTACTCCCTTCCTAATAACTGTTTCGCACATTAATCGAGGCACCATTTCATGGCTAATAAAAATGTGTATTGTTTCCACCTCCTGGTTAATATTTCAATATCTCGTACTCCATTAGCGGTATCACTGACAAAGACTAAAGAGTTCTGTTAATGATCTATTTCATCAAAATTATAAGATTTGACAGCACACCAAAGAGCTCCAACCTTTTCTATTATACCATTTATTAATGAAATCTAAATTATCACGGGAAATACCTTGCACTAACGTCGATCATCCTCATTTCTCGACAAGAAACTCGTAATAGAGAGCTTAACCGCCAGTTGTCATCGAACGAAATATAATCCCAATCAAGAAAATGAAGGCTAATGAGTAGAGCAGCATTGTTCGTCGGCTCTCATCACCGCGTGTATAAATATAAACACCAGGCAGGGTAAGCAGCACGATCGCTCCGTATAAGATGTGCACTGACGGGCGTTCAAGATCACCCGTCCCGCTTAAGAACAAGAATGACCCGAGTAAAGCCTGAGCGAGATATATAATTTCCGCGATCACTACTGCACCGAAATAGCTGCTGCCAACATTCATTCTTCTAAAATAGCGCCCAAACCCCCAAAGAGCCATTACCAATGAAAAAAGTAAAGCAGTATTTGCAAGTAATCCGTGAATATCTACAAGCGTCATCGCGCCTCCTCTTTCAGGAAAATCTTGTGACCAATGAAACATGCCTAACCACGATCCGGGATAAGGAATTAATCATCAGGTCATCTTTCCATTATAACCCCTTCGAATATCTGCTCTGGCGGAATCACGAATAGTTGAAAGGGCGAGGCCAAGGTGATGACCGTGTTTGGATGGGTCAGCTACCGTCGCTCGTATTATGGCTGTTCCCGTTGTGAAGAGAAGCAAAACCGGTTGAACAAGAACTGGTGCATCAGTCCTGGACAAGTCAGTCCGGTGCTGGGCAAGCTGCTGGTCATCGCTGGTGTGTGATATCACTGTCAAAAGAGCAAGAAGAAAGTTCAAAGAATTATTATTGGTGGAGGTTAGCGACAATACCATCCGGGTGCAAACTCAGCAGATAGGGCAAAAGCAAGCCCACTTAGCAGCCCAATGGATCCAAGCATAGCTTACCCCTCTTCTCGACCTTCAAAGTTGCACTTATGAGTTGAATCTACACCCCTTACCATAAACATTGACAAGCAAAAACTCCTGCGGTATGCTACCAGCTGTCCGGGTGGGTCCGGCGCGGCGGAAACCTGCGAAATCCGTCAGGTCCGAAAGGAAGCAGCGGTAAGTGGGCCATTCCGGGTGCCGCCGGGGTGCCTGCTCGGACATAATAAATAAAAAGCACCCGCAGGCATTTTTCTGCGGGTGCATGTTTATTTATCCAGGGACGACTGCCATCTCCATTATTATATTACCCCCACTATCATTGCCAGAATGCGGGTCATCCGAGTCTCCTTATCCTGACCCTTTTCCATTAGTATCTGGGGGATCATCGGGATTCTTCGCGTCGCCTGCCCCTGGTTCTTTCCCTCCATCCCCGGGAGGCGTTTTATCGGGGTCCTTTCCGCCGCCGTCCTGATTTGGCGGGTCATCTTCATCGCCCGGACCTGAGCCTGAACCTGTCCCATCCTTCGCTGGCTCACAAGGCGGATCACAGTCGCCTGGTTTGTCCTCCGGTCCACCCGGTACACCCTTGGGGCCTTCTCCAGCCGGATCATTCGGACCAGGGCCAGCATCGTGGTCCGGACCTGGGCCAGGTCCACCATTTCCTGGATCAGATGGTTCCCAGGGCGGCTGTAAATGTGAATTTTGGTATTGCAATTGCTGCTGTAATAACAACCGGTAAGCCAGGGGATTTTCGAGTCCCAAATCTACCATGCGGATCTGCGCTCTGATCATCTCTCGCACCTGATTCATCACCAACCCGGCATGTTCGGGAGCATTAGCCATAGCTTGTGTGAGTACTCGTTCTTGTTGGTGTAAGCTAGCTCGTATTTTTTCGAGTGCCTGACTCATGCCGGCATCATCCAGGCGAGCGGCGAGTCCCAGTGCGAAATTCAATTGTTCCCTGTACCGCGTTTGCAATCGGGGAGGGATATCTTCGTCCTCTGCAATGATTGTTGCTATTTCCGTGGACCTTCGATTTGTGTATTCCAGGGTCAGGGTCAATTGATCCGTTATGGGACCGGTTAGTTGTAGATGTATGTCCTCTCCTGTTAGCTTGACCCCGTAAAACAGATCGTTCGGCATACTATCCTGGGCTGCGTAAACTGCTGCCCCAGCACCGCCGAACAATATGGAAAAGGTCACCAGGATAGTCGTTATGGTAGTCAGCATGACAAAACGCTCCTTATTATGTAGTTTTTGATATTCAATGTTTCTTCGCAGATCTCTGATCAGATCACTGATCCACCCATTAAGACGCATTGTTAGCGAAAGAGATACTGCCTGTTGTGACATTCTCTTACTGCGGAATTCTTCTGCCTGTGCGAGGAATTTTTCCCGCCCGTCAGCAGCCACTTCAGCGCTTCGGTGGGTATAGGGCTGAAGTAATTCAAGCCGTCTGAGGAGGTCAACGTTCAGTTCTTCGTCTGGTCTGGTTTGCATGACATTTCCTATGGTTCGTTTTCCAATATTCTTCGTAAAGCCTTAAGGCCCCTGTGTTGGAGAGATTTCACCGCACTGATTGGTTTATTCATGGCACGAGCAATTTCTTGGTTCTTCCAGCCTTCCAGGAACTTCAATGCGATAACCTGGCGCTGGTCTGGAGTAAGTTTTTTTAATGCGCTGCGAACCTGTTGGCGTTCATGTTCCTGGATGACGACTTCATGTGGTTCGATGTCAGGTTCAGCATATATTTCAGGATCGAGGCTGATTGGGTCTTGTGGCTGGCGGCGGTAATAATCGGTGATCCAATTGTGAGCGATGCGGTAAAGATAAGCCCGTAAATATTGTTTGGGACCACCACCACCGTTCAATGCAGTTAAAAGGCGGCTAAACGTCTCAGCCACACACTCCTCTGCCCAATCAGTGTTCCCTGATAAACGCACAGCATAACGATAGATCTCTCCACTGTACAGGTCGTACAATTCAGATAGCGCCCTCTCATCTAATTGTCGGACCCGCTCCAACAAGGTGTGCTCATTATCCATCTTGTTTACATATATAAGACGCAAATAACTTTACAGGGATACGGGCAGGTCAGAAAACACCTACGGACCTGCCCTTTTATTATATGCCTTTTCCAAACCCAAAATCGGTTAGAATTGATCTCTCGAAAATAATATACTTTTACCAACATGAAATCACCACAACTACAACCAACGAAAGCCGGCATACTGAAGAACAAGGCCAAAGAGCTCATTGAATTATTTTCCGGTCAGGGTGCGCGCGGAGGATATTTAGCAGCCATCGACCAGGGAGTGATCAGCGCTTCTAATTTCCTGGCTACGATCATCCTGGCGCGTAACGTCAGTCCTACAGAGTTGGGAGTTTATGCGGTCGGCTTTATCTCTTTACGCCTGACACGTTCCATACAGGATGGGATCATCGTACAACCACTCAACACCTTCGGCTCTCCAATGGGCGTGGTTCAATTCAAGCGTTATGCGTCCAGTACAGGCATACTCCAGATTTTTCTGGCTGTTATGCTGTCGGTTGCAGCGGCGCTTGGGGGTTGGCTGTTGACAGGCACGGGAAACGATACCGCCGGACCGGCTTTGTTCGCCCTATGGGCTCCGATCCTTTGTTGGCAGCTTCAAGAATTTTTTCGCCGCGTGTTGTACACGCGTGGCAAGACTTTGAACGCCACCATCAATACGATCTTATCCAACACACTTCGGCTTGGTGTCCTGATCTGGTTGGCTGGACAGGGAGAATTGAGCGGAATCACCGGATTGTACGCCATAGCCATCGGCGCTTTTGGAGGGTTGTTATTGGGCATCTGGCAAACCCGAGCTTATTGGAGCAGACGCTTCTATAATCTGTTATTGACATGGGATCGCAATTGGCGGTTTGGTAGATGGATAACTGGGGGTAATGTCGCCAACTGGGTGTCAGTAGAATTCTATCCCATCCTGACAGCTGGACTAATCAGCTTTGCTGCAGCGGGTGCCTACCGGGCGCTACAGAATCTGGTCGCACCAATCCACCTCCTCCTACGCGCTATCGACACATACCTCACACCTCGAGCAGCAAGGATCTATATTGAGCAAGGAAAGCCCGCTCTTACACACACACTGCGCATGACATATCTTATCGCCGGCGTTCCTACGCTGGGATTGCTGATACTGGCGATCCTTTTCCCTAAACCATTGTTGCAGCTATTTTACGGGGAGACATACCTGGAATTCAGCAATGGCATCATCCTGATGGCAATTTTTTACACCTTAATGTACATAAATTGGCCGATACAAATCGTCCTAAAAGCCGCACGCTACAGTCAACCCATCTTTTACGCAAACATCGCTGCTATGATTACTATGTTTACATTCGGGATATGGGCGATAACACGCTGGGGTGTTTACGGAGCCATTGCGGGGCAGGCACTTAACGCCCTCGTGGCAACCGTGGTGCTCGCGGCTGCCTGGGCACGTTTTGAACGTGGTGAGGACAAAGCGCAATCTAAAGAGGAATAAGTAGCCAGGAAATCAGGTTCGGCAAGCTATCCAGTCACGATTGGGGGCGGCTGCCGTAGCGGAAGAGATTACGGGGTAAACGACCATTCCAATCCTTCTGCCAGCGATACCAAAAGGCGATCATAAATGCCAGGAACAGCAGCTTGACGTCAAATCCCAGACTCCTGTTGCGGATGTACAGGCGATCGAAACGCAGCTTCTGACGTGGGGTCATATAGAAATCGCCTGATACCTGAGCAAGACCTGCCAGACCCGGCAGCACCCGGTGTCTTTCTGAAAATTCCGGCATTTGCTCCAGATACAGCGCCACCAGGGGCGTTCGGTGCGGTCGAGGTCCAACAAAACTCATCTCGCCATTCAAAATGTTGATCAATTGTGGAAGCTCATCCAGAGCAGTTTTCCGCAACAAGCGACCAATGAACAGAGTGTTTGCCTGCACTTCTTGAGTCTGGACCAGCGCCATGCTCTTTTCCATCTCGAGCGCCATCGTCCGGAACTTGAACAGGCGAAAATTTTTACCACCTTTACCGATCGAATTCTTCACGAACAGGATCGGTCCTGGGTCTTCCAACCAGACCAGGAAAGCGCCTACTATCCAGACAGGCGCAGACAGTATCAAACCGATGAAAGAGAGGATGACGTCGAACCAGCGCTTAAAGCCGGGTTCGGCGCCCGGCACACCGATCGACTGTAAGTGCTGTTGATACACTTTCAGCGTCAGTGAAGCTGAAGGCGTGTTGACCTCCAATAAGCCCTCATTCAAGCCTGTAGCCAGGAGTGCTCCACCGAAAGCCCCAAGCGTTGTAAGAATAACCACAACCAGGCTTCCAAAAATATCCACCGACCAGTGCAAACCTGTCCCAGCAGGCGCATACCACAAATTGCCATCCGTGACCTGGTAAACCACAACCTGTATTAACGCCAGGCTGGCGCTGATAAGGAATGCCAGTCGATAGTGCCAATTCCGGCGCAGACCTGTAAAAAACAGGCCTCGTTCCAGCAGGATGGCTGTGATCGCATAGGTAATGACCAAAGCGAACACCCATCCGGAAGCGGATAAAACGCCTGGCGAAACCAACCAGGGTAAAAACCAGACCAACAGAGTCAGGATCAGGCTTAGACTGAAATAACCCACCAAATTTAAATACACACTCCACGTGGCTTGTCCGGCGTTCTCGTGTGTTTTATCGAACTTATCTTGATGCATGCAACTGCTTCGTGTAGATTGAGGAAACAAGGTCTCCAACTGACTGCCTTGACAATCTTTGTGGGCTTCCGAATTATACCTTAGCAGTCCACACCTCATGCTTACCTGAAAAAGACGTAATGTGCACCAGATGGTTGCGCAAAAAACACGATAGGTTCTGGTGATATAATCAGCATCTGCTATAAAACGGATACCCAATCTGTTGGTTGCCCTTGGAGTCATGAAGTAAATGGAAAGCAGCAATAAAAATTCAAACCATAATCGAATATTGATCTTTTTGGGTATATTAATAATCGTAATAATCAGCGCCGGGGCGATTGCTTACCCGAAAGCCAAGCAGCTGTGGACTCAGCCGCTGGGACCCGGGCTGGAACTGCCTACCCACACACCGACGATGATACCAGCGACTGTGACAGCCTCACCCACCCAACGTGCAACCGCAGTTGATCCCAGTTTAGAGACATCTTCCTCAACCAACACCCCCGCTCCACCTCCCACTGCTGTACCATCCGAAACCCCCGCACCGTTGTGTGGTGGTCCGCCAGTGATGTACATCCTCGGGGTCGGCGCCGATGCTGACGATTACCTGTACGGGCTGGCAGATGTTATACGCATCGCGCGGGTCGATTTTGTCACGCCAAAAGTTACCGTTCTGTCCATGCCTCGCGACCTGTGGGTAGAGATCCCCGGTATCAGCGACCACTACGACATTACACATGGCAAATTGAACCAGTCTTACCTGTACGGCAATCCAGGAATGGGCTATTATGACGGTCCGGGTGCGGGTCCCGGTTTACTTGCCAGGACTCTCGATCTAAACTTTGGGCTCCGCGTTGAGCATTACGGTGCGGTTAACATGGAGGTTTTTAAGCAGATTATCGACCGGTTAGGAGGCATTGACATCTACCTGCCAACCGACGTAGATGGGCATCCAAAAGACGATACGGCAGAAGACATGGGATATTTCTTCGCCGGGCAGAATCACTTCAACGGTGACCAGGCCTTGCGCTTCGCACGCATCAGGAACAAGTACAACGATTTCGTGCGCCAGGACAACCAGACCAAGGTGCTCTGCGCATTAAAAGATAAACTGCTGGACCCGTCCGTTTTACCGCACATCCCTGGACTCGTCCAGGATTTCCGAGGGGAAGTCCTCACGGATCTGAGTCCCCAGCAAATCAGTCAACTGGCTTGCTTGCTGCCCTACATAACCAGAGAAAACCTTCTATTTGCAAGTCTACCGCAGGAGATTTTAAATCCAGGCCGCGTTTTCAGCCCACAGCAGAACGATTACACCTTCATTCTGGATGTCGATAATGCTGAAGTCCGGAACTATATACAACGCTTCAATGACGGCACCTGGCCCGACAAGCCCAAAGAGCCTACCTGCCCATGATGCCTGCCCAGCCTAACGTTCCCGCTCTGCTGCGGCGCTACGGTATTCATCCGGATAAGCGCCTGGGGCAAAACTTCCTGGTGGATCCGGTAGCATTAAATCGGGTAATTGAAACCGCAGATTTAGGAAAGCATGATGTGGTGCTCGAGATTGGCGCGGGCGTAGGAAATCTGACAGTTCTACTGGCAGAGAACGCCGGCAGTGTTTTCGCGGTCGAAGTGGATGACAGGCTGATACCTGCGCTGGAGGAAGTACTGGCGCCCTTTCCAACCGTAAAAATCATTCGTGGGGACATCCTGGAGTTGAATCCTGCTCAAATCATCGATCAACCCGGCTACCAGGTTGTCGCTAATATCCCCTATTACATCACCTCGGCCCTCATCCGCCACCTCCTGGAATCCCGTCCGAAACCAGGGAGAATAACGCTGACCGTGCAGCGCGAAGTGGCACGCCGCATATGCGCCGCTCCGGGTGACCTAAGTCTGCTGGCTTTGAGTGTGCAGGTTTACGGAGAACCACGTATAATGGCGCGTATTCCTGCGGGAGCTTTCTACCCCCCTCCGAAAGTAGACTCTGCCGTTGTACGTATCGACCTTTACCCTTCTCCCCTTATCCCCTCTCCCATCCTAGACATTTTTTTTCGCCTTGCAAAGGCTGGGTTCAGCCAGAAACGGAAGATGCTGCGCAACGCCCTGTCCGGGGGGATGCGTTGGTCGCCCGGGCAAACGGAGACCTTGCTGCTTTCTGCTGGAATCGATCCACAGCGACGTGCACAAACGGTAAGCCTGGAGGAATGGGGAAAATTAGCCGAATTAGTTCAAGAGGGGGAAGATAAGCAGTGAAACATCGTGTAAGAGCTGCAGGCATTCTTATCAGAGGTGATAGCATCCTGCTCGTGTTGCACCGCCACCCTGAGAATAGTAGTGAGTGGTGGATTCCACCGGGGGGTGGGCTGAAGGAAGAGGATGGATCGATATTTCAAACCGCTCAACGAGAGATTTTCGAGGAGACAGGTCTGACTGCCCAGCTTTCGCGCATCAGTTATATCCGCGAATTCAGGGAGACCTCGATCAATATTCACCATCTTGAGTTTTTTTGATTGTGTAGATTTTCTTGTGTAATTTTTTGTGTGCGTCGCAGAAGCACACAAAAAATTACACACATTTCAGTACACAATCGTTTTTTTGCCCGTAGATGCTTATTCCGGAGAAATCACGCTTGAAAATATACCTGAAGGAGACCTGGATGATGGGATTATCAAAGCAGTGAAATGGTTCCACAGGTCGGAATTGGGAAATCGTGTCGTATGGCCGGAGTGGATCAAGGAGGATTGGTTCTGGCAGGACGCAAAGGCTGGTTTTCCCGAGATCGTTTATACCGGCGTTGGCAAGGATTAACGCCATGTTTTACGCGGTAGACAGGCTGTGAGAAGGGTCTCAATCGCCGGAATCTGGACGCCAAAAACCTACGACTGGCTGGCAAAATACTACGACCGCCTCTCGATTTTATTTTCCCCAACCATCGGTCATCAGGAACTTAGCAAGGAAATGAACCCTGGTCGGATTCTGGACGTAGGCTGCGGCACCGAGACACTTCTGGCGCGTGCTGATAAAAATGGAATGACGTGCTTCGGGCTCGATACGTCATCCGGGATGCTCAACCAGGCGCGCTCCAAGCTGCGAAATGCGAATTTTATCCAAGGAAGCTTCTATAACCTCCCATACGCCAATCAGTGCTTTCCCTACGTGGTTGAGTCAAACGCGCTGGGCGGTGCACAAATCAATGTAAAACAGGCGCTGTTCGAAATGCTCAGAGTATGCAGCACGGGAGGAGAAAGACGCCTGGCAGATTACACCAAACCGACCAAAGAGACCTGGAAACAGCGCTTGCTGATCAAGATCGGCACGATCTTTGGCGATTACCCGATCGACTACACAGCCATCTTCAAGGAGTTCGGATACAAAACACGTACCAAAATCCTGGAGGGTTCTGGAATGTATCAATCCCCCCACGCGCCGACTAAACCATCGTTAACGCCAAGACGATCCACACGAGGAGCCACCAAATCCAAGGGGAACAATTGATTCTCAGCCAACCCGGTGTAGCCATACTCTCCGAACAACCACTTGCGTAACATCTCATCATCCACACCCAGCGGCTGCAGTACGCTTACAGCCGCCCGCACCAGCAGCTCTGTGTAGCGGGCAACATCCAGGGTCTTAGGATTGGGTGGATGCGGCAAATCCCAGGCGACCACGCCGGGTTTACCCAACGTGTACAGAAACTGCACCATCTGGCCGGGACGCAGCGACTTACCTATCGCTTCGAGCTGCGCCACGGCGCGCGCCGCCGGAGAGGGGACGCGGTACTCATCCAGCTCGCGGCTTAATTTCTGAGCCACCAGCAGGTGCTCCAGGGGCACGCTGTACGAGCCCAGGTGCGCCAGGCGTCCCCGCAGCCGAGCCACGATTTCGGGCAGGCAATCGGTCAGGCGACCGGCGTCGGGAGCATCAGCCAAGAGCCTCAGAATCTCCATCTGGATCTGGATGATAAAGACCGGCGTGTCGCGCCGCCGCAGCTCAATACCGCGCGTTTTCAGAGAACCATCCTGGAAGGCGCCGAAGTAGCGGTTGGGCACCGGCAGGCGCGGGTCCACCTTTGAAGGCAGGAAAGCCAGCCAGTTATAGATGCCCTCCAGCGCAATCGGCAGGCCAGTGCGTTCAGTGATCTCATCCAGCAGCGATTGGAAATCGCTCACCCGGTTGAGACCCTCCTTCTTCACCCACAGACCATCCACGTACATATGCAGCACCGTGAGCCCCATGTCCTCGGCGGCTTCCTTGGCGAGCAGCAAGGCTTCGCGCCCGTATGCGGTGACGGATTCGTGTGCCTCGATGCGGCCAAAACGAGCGTTCTTGTACCCCAGATAACCGAAACAGGTTACCAGCAGCCACTTGTGCGCGGAGGCGCGCGCCTTAAACAGCTTGCGGCGTGGATCCCAGGAGGGCATTGTCGCCAGGCTGGTCTTGATCTCCAGGCGTTTGTCCAGCAGCGGCTTGAGAGTCTGCGGCACCAGCCCCGGGCGCTCCCGGTCCACATGTATGCCCAGTTCGGGCACATGATCGGCGTCCGAGCCTTCCATCCCCACGGTCTCCGGCGAGATATTGAAGCGTTCCATGATGCTCGGGTACATGGAAATAAAATCTATCTCGGCTACATCGCGATGCAGCCCGATCAGCGGCTGGTAGACCATGCCGCCCTGGTCGGCGCGCAGCAGCTCCAAGGCGGATTTGAGGTACTCGGCCTGCTGTTTGTGCCAGGGAACCAGAACGCCTTCCCGCAGGGCGGTGACCATCTGCATGGCCGAGATGCCGCTTCCGGGCGAGACGCGTGCTACCGTCTGCACGGGCAGTCCCGTGACACGCGCAAGCTCCATCACGCCATCCAGCTCGTAGTCATGAAACAGCATGGCGTTGAAGATGTCAACGTGCCAGCGGCCAAACAGGTGGATTTGCTGACCGCGGTGGATAATCTGCCCGTAAGTGAAGTAGGAACGCTCCGCACGCCTGGCGACCCCAAGCCCGGGATCGCGGTTGAGCGGCAAGGGGACGTTGCAGCGCCGGGAAAGATCCAACAGGAGCGGCAGCAGCCAGGTATCCCCCCATTTGGTGTACAGCAAATCGGGGTCGTGGCGGCGCAGGATGGCGCGCAGGTTGATCAACAGCGCACGCTCCGGCTCCAGCACCAGGCGGTAGGCGATGCCGCGCGCGGTGCGCACGTTCAGCTGCCTGGGCGAGGCGTGCGAGGGGTCCACGTCCGGCTCTATGGACAGAATGCGCAACGGCGGCGCGAGCGTGTCCAAATCCCAGGGCGAATCCAACACCTCGATCTCGTGCATCCATCCATCTTCATCTGCAATCACCCGGCAGCGCGCCGAAGGGAACGTCCCATGCACGGCTGCGTGGCGCAGGCTGAGCGGCAGGTCGGCATCGTAATAGGTCAGGTCGGGGAAATCCCTGGCTGTGCGCCTGAACAGGACCGGTTGGGCAGCTGGCTGCTCTACCTGCACGGCCAATACATCGACCGGATCGTCTTCGAACAGATCCCGTCGCTGCGTACGTGAGAGCGTGAGAGACACCGGTTGCGACTTCAGAAAACGCCACACAGCGCGCAGGCGTTCGGGGGGACCAGAGATGTAGAAGGTGATGGGGAAGGCCTGACTGAGCCGCAAACGAGCTCCTTCACCACCATCCAGAAACCAGAGAGTCACCCCGTCCCGCGGATCCGCGTACACGTCGAGCAACCAGCCGGTGAATTCATCCATCCGCGCTCACTCCTCCCCCTCCATAATGAGGTGTGGCTGCCCGTGTTCTGCACCTGTTTGTTTGGCCAGCAGTTCCTCCACCAGGCGTCGCAGGCGCGTCACTTCCTTGTGCTCTTCGAGCAGCATGGCCAGCAGGAGCACCTCGAAGGGCAGCGCGTGGGAGGCATACGAGGCAGCAGCCAGGTGCTGGTGCGCGGCGGCGAAGAGATCGTCCAGGACAAGCTGGTCGCTGCGCCGCAGGGCGCGCCGGAAGCGGGCAAAGGATTGCTGCTCCTGCAGGATGATCTGGGTGATAGTCGGTAGGGTTCGTCCCATGGCAAACTCCTTTACTACAACGGATTACCTCGATCCAGCCGCCGTTCCCGGCGGTGTCCAGGTACAGCCCGATCTAGCCGCCGTCCCCGGCGGCGTCCACTGCATCGAGGACGGCGTACAAAATATACACACAGTGATCAAAACAATCGCAGCACAACTGCGGGCTGTTCCGGTTCCAAACGCCAGACCCGATCAGCGGCGCGCTCCAGGGTCTGGAGCAGCGCCATGGCCTCCGGGAGATCCACTTTCGGCCAGCGGGCGCTCACCCCGACGGAAGCACGCAGGCACAGGCGCCTGATCTCCTGGATGCTGTGAGCGAGCAGGCGTTCGCGCTCCACCAGCGGTACGCTTTCATCGTAAAATGTATCCAGGATGTGCAGCGCCAGCGTTGGCGTTCCGTCATCCGGCGTATCCTCGAGCAGCGACAGCACCTGGTAGCACGTGAAAGCGCGCGCAACCTGGATGCGGTTCAAAGCCGCTTCCACGTCCTGAGTGTGGCGGGCAAGCTCCCGGGCAACAATGTAGGCGTTGAAGCAGTTGCCGCCGTCCAGAACCCGCAGGGGCGCCCCGCGAGCGATACGGGCCACCAGGTCGAGCAGCAGCCGGGTGGCGCCGCGCGGCAGGATGACCAGCGACAGTTGTCCAGAGACTAAATCGGGAAGCAGAGTGTTCATGTCCCCAGGGTAGCGTTAATTCCCAATTAAGACAATCACCCCCTGGGGGGATTAAGGGGGGAATTTGGGGTTACCCCCAGGGGGGGAGCCAGGGATGGGGGAGGGAATGGTTGTAACCCCCATATCTGGCATATCGTCCCTTATTGTTCCAGCCAGGCGCTGAAATCCCAACCCGCGAGCGCCAGCTGAAGTTCAAACTTGCTGTGCAGGTCAAACTTGTGTAAGACACTGCGCATGTGAGACTTGACCGTTTCATGAGAGATCATCAGGCGCCAGGCGATCTGGTGGTTGGTGAAGTTCAGGCAGGCCAGCGCGGCTACCTGCTGCTCGCGCGGGGAGAGCGTTCCCCAGGGCACAAGGTTCGCTTCTGCGGCGTCGCGCTGGGCCAGGGCGAAGGAGAGCAAATCGGAGGCGATCTCGTCTTCGGGTCGCTGCTCGCGCTCGGCCAGGTCCTGCACCGATTGGAGCAGCACGTCATCAAACTCGTAAACCTGGTTAGGGTCGCGCTGCAGTCCCAGGTCACGCAGCAAGCGCTGCCAGAAGGAGCTAAATGGCCTTTTCATCCTGAGTTGATTGTATCAGAACAAATGTTCTACAGTCAAGTTAAAACGCTTTCTTAACGTGGAAGAGGGGCAAATATCTTGTAGGACAGTCAATGATTGTCAAGCAGCAGGATCAACCGCATCGCCCGGTTCGTATTTCTGTTCTCCCCCACCTACGCCAGCAGCGGTCATTTCACCAGTGGACTCAGCGCCCGATTCGTCCTCGGTTTCAGCGATCTGGTCTTCATCGCCCGAATCCGCAAAATGGTCCCGGTAAATCTGGATGGTTGTTACGAACAGGATCATAATCACCGGGCCGTAGATCAAACCCAGAAGACCGCCCAAATACATACCACCCATAATCGCCAGCAAGATCAGCACGAAATTAATAGCGGCCTCTTTGGACACCAACCTGGGCCTGAGCCACAGATCCATCGGGTTTACGATGACATAAAAGCCCACCAGGACGATAACTGCCGAGAAAGTGTTGCCCATGAGCAGGAGAACGATAGCCATGGGCAGCACAATGAAGCTGATCCCCACAACAGGCAGCACACCAAACATGATCGATAAAAACGCCCAGAAAAGCACAAACGGCAGACCGGCCAGCCAGTAGAATATACCCATGATGGAGCCTTCAATGATGGCCATAAGGAAAACACCCGTAACCATCGATTTGGTCATTGCCATCGCCTTATGCCCATACAACTGCGTGATATCCGTATCCAAAGGGCTCAAGTCATTAATATAATCCATCAAATCATCAAAAGCCGGCAGCAGTGTCCCCAGAAGAATAATGAAGACGAAAACACTGATAATCAAGTTAGTGATCGTGGTACCCAAAGATCCCGCCAGGTCTGCCAGCCACGACAATACCCCATTCGCAATTGATTTCAGTGCTTGCTGCAGCTGCTCCTGGCCAATCTCGACATCGCTGAAAGCCGGAAACTCTTGGATAAACGAATTTATTCTCTCTGTAAGGCTTTCCACCGACCCATCCACCTCCCCCGAGCTGACCGATTCGAATAAGGCCTGCGCCTGATTGATGAGGGCACCGCCCAACATAATCAGGGGGATCACCAGAACGAGGAAAAAGACCACGATCGATATTGTGGTAGCAATCCCCCGGTGGCCGCGCACCCATTTCCGGCTCAGAAAGTAATTATAGACCGGCTTCAGGATCACCACTGTGACCAGAGATAGGGCGATAAGACCCAGGAAAGGCTGGAGCAAGAATAATGTTGCCAGCGCCAGCAGAGCGAAGATAACGAAGAAAAATATCTTACCTCGTGAACGAGTTTGTTTCATGATTTTCCGCCTGGGATGTTAAGCTTTCTACGTGATCAATCGTTACCTACCAGTTACGGTAAACCTCTTACCGCATCATGTCGATTGCCACTGTAGCGGCCAGGATGAGGATATCATTCTGACCCGGCGCAATCTCAACACCGTATGTGTCCCGCACCCGGAACCACTTCTTGGAAACCTCGGCTATTTTTGTGCGGCCTTCCTCGATGCGGTACTCGTGATCCACGATGTTTCCTTGTATGTCCAGATCTGGGCCTCCGCTTATTTTAACGGACCAGCGATCTCGAACGGGAGAAATGATGGCTTTCTTTACCGTGGCCATGGTTTTCCCATCCGGTCCCTCGATATCCATCGTATCCTTGACGCGCACCTTCTTCTCCTGGATCGTACTAAGTACGTTGCCGTGAGTATCTTTAAATTTCAGGGTATCGCGTACACGCAGCGCCTTGCCATCGACTTTGAACGCCCGCTGACCATTTTGGTTCTCGATCCAGAAATCATCACCAATAGAAACCAGCTTTTCGCGCATCTGGTAGCGGGTGGGACCACCACCATGTCGTTCTTCTCTTTTCTCTGCTCTTCGTCTCATCCTGGTACATCCTCTCAATAAATGCTTTATATTATTTGATTGTTGTATCGCCAATGCCTGATTATAACAGGATGGTAAGTGTATGATTATGTCGCAGCCATTCACTGATGGACTCTTCCCAGAAGACAATGTGCAGCCAATAACACCAAACCTGCTCTAAGCGCGACCCAGGTCGCGGTACTCATAGAGCAGCTGCCAAACCCGGACCGATGCTTCCCACTGAATATGAAATGACATTTTAGAGCTCCCCCACTCCCGGTCGGGAAAGTAGAAAGGCACTTCATTGATCGAATAACCCTGCCGGTAAGCCAGGTAGTTCATTTCCACTTGAAAAGCGTAACCATTGGAGCGCACCCTCTCCAGCGGAATTCCCAGCAGTGTTTCACGCCGCCAGACCTTGAAGCCGCCGGTGGCGTCCTTGACGGGCAGGTTCAGGATTGTCCGGGCATAGAAGTTGCCGAACGCTGAGAGAGCTTTTCGCCACAATGGCCAATGCCTGTCAACCGCGCCGCCCCCCACGTAACGGGAGCCCAATGCCAGGTCACAGGATTTTAGCGTTTCCATCAAGGCAAGCAGCTTCTCAGGAGGGTGGGAGAAATCGGCATCCATCTGGGCAATTGCCTGCGCTCCTTTATCCAGCCCATGCCGGAAGCCAATAAGGTATGCCGTACCCAGCCCAAGCTTTCCCTTCCGATGGACCACGCTCAATTTTTCGGGGTTCGCCTTCGCCAATTTATCTGCGATCTTACCGGTTCCATCGGGGCTGTTATCATCCACCACCAGAATACGCAACCCTTCCAATGGTAATGCAAACAGGGCAGAGACCAGCTTTGGTAAGTTCTCCGCCTCGTTATACGTGGGAATCAGGACCATGAGTTGCACGGTGACTATTTTAACCGATAATAAATGATGAAACTAGTGCTTTGTTTAGCATTGTGGCTTCATTTGAAAATACGCGCAGCACCATCCTTGATAAAACTGAACGTATCCTGTCCATGCCCAATTCATTCCAAACAATCAGCTTTGACAGAAGATCTGCCCGACACACGGGTAATGGTTGGAGTCAAGCGTGCTATAATCACCACGCTTTAATACTGATATTACGTAACTACTCAGCCCGAGTGTATTGGGGGTGTGTGTTTTGGGGGGATCGCCCCCCCAAAACACACACCCCCGCTCACCCCTACCCGGGAAAGCTGAGCAGTTACGATATTACTTCATTATCAACCAGTTTAAATAATGATGGAGATGATAATCGGAGGTTTTATACAGCATGATAAACACAAAAAGTATAAATCTATATAAACGATCCCAATTTCTCCTGCTGGCGATCGTTTTGATATTTGTGCTGGTGGCTTGCTCACAGGCTGCAGCACCGGGTGAACCCGTTACATTAAAAATAGCCATATTACCAATCCTGGACACCTTGCCGATGTATGTCGCAGAAGAAGAAGGTTTATTCGCCGAGAACAACGTCAGCGTGGAGTTCATTGCGGTCGGTTCGGCTCCGGAACGCGATCAAATAATCTCCGCCGGGCAGGCAGATGGCATGATCAATGAAGCAGTATCCACTGTTTTTTACAACACAGACCAGACACGGGTCCAGATTGTTCGTTATGCACGCACTGCTACCTCTGAGCAGCATCTTTTCTCCATCCTGGCGGCTGGGGACAGCGGAATCACTACCGTCGATCAATTAAAAGGTGTGGAAATCGGCGTCTCGCACGGCACGGTCATCGAATACCTGACCGATCGACTGCTCCAGAATCAGGGCTTCACCGATGATGAGATAGCGACCGTTGCTATTCCAGGCATCGGCGACCGTCTGGCGCTGCTAGGCTCTGGAGAACTGCAGGCCGGCATGCTCCCAGAACCACCCACCTCCCTCGCCCAGCAGGGAGGCGCGGTCGTGGGGATCGATGACACCACCTACCCCGAAGTCAGCTTCAGCACCATCTCCTTCCGCAAAGAAATCATCGACGACCACCCCGAAGCGATCAGAGGCTTCCTGTCTGCACTGGAAGAAGCCACCAGGCGCATCAACGCCAATCCTGATCAGTACAGTGATTTGCTCATAGAAAAAGAGCTTGTTCCTCCCCCACTGATGGGGTCTTTTGATGTACCCAAGTATCCCGCAGCTGGGGTCCCGACCCAGGAACAATGGGACGACGCGCTGGCATGGACGATTGAAAACGGGTTGAACGATGCGCAGGTCTCCTATCACGAATCGGTCACGGACGCGTATTTACCCTGAGCAAATCCGTGCTGCGTAATTCAAGACATGGATCACGCAAAGTATTGATCAGTTTCTTTCTGTGCGTATTGTGGATTAAATAGTATGGTCCAACTTGAATCACTGGCTTATTCTTATGGGTCAGGGCCACCCATCTTCCAGGATTTTAACTGGCACGTGGGCCATGGAGAAGCCTGGGCTGTGCTGGGTCCATCCGGTTGCGGGAAGACCACGCTGCTATACCTGCTAGCCGGGTTACGCTTCCCCACATCGGGACAGGTGCTCATCGACGGGAAACCCCTGGCTCGTCCACGACCCCGCACAGGCTTGATCTTGCAAGAATATGGTTTACTCCCCTGGGCAACCGTTCAGCAGAATGCAGAACTGGGGCTGCGAGTTCGAAGTTTTTACGGGCCGGACGGGAAGCATGCCCCCATCGAATTCCAACCCAATCTGGACGTAGATCCCTGGTTAGAGCGCTTAGGTCTGGCCAAATTAAAAGAGAAATATCCAAAACAGCTATCAGGCGGTCAACGCCAGCGAACCGCCATCGCGCGCACGCTGGCGCTTAAACCCGACTTACTGCTGATGGATGAACCGTTTGGTTCACTGGATGCGCCCACGCGCGAGAATCTACAAAATCTCACCATCGACCTTTGGGACGAACAGTCCCTCACGCTGGTCATTGTCACCCATGCTATCGAGGAAGCAGCCATATTAGGGGCAAAAATCCTGCTGCTTGGACAGCCGCCCAACGTAGAAACCACGATCATTGATAATCCCAAAATGAGCACAGCGAATTATCGAGAATCCAACACATACCTGGAATTGTGCCGGGATTTACGCCATCAGATGGAAGGAAGATGAAACGTAGAGAGCTTCTTTACGCGGTTTTGGCCCTGCTGGGCATCTGGTTGATCATGGCATGGCTCGTGGACCAGCCAATCCTCCCTTCACCTACCGACGTCGCTGTCACCTTCGTAGAAGAAATCATCAGCGGTGAACTGCTCCAGCACTTCACGGCCAGTCTTTGGCGCGTACTGGTCAGCACCATGTTAGCCATTGCTATCGCCGCTCCCATCGGATTGATACTCGGGCAATCCAAACGCCTGGACGGCCTTTTCTCGCCCGTAATTTACCTGCTCTACCCGATACCCAAGGTAGTATTGGTTCCTATCGTGCTGCTCTTCTTCGGTATAGGTAACTTTCCCAAGATCGTGATCATCTTTATGATCCTGTTCTTCCAAATTTTGGTCCTTGTTCGTGACCGCGCCGCCAACATACAGCCGGAACTGGTCAACAGCGTACGCAGCCTGGGCGCCGGCAGGAGAGCTCTCTTCCGCTATGTATACTTGCCTGCAAGCGTACCAGGGATTCTTACCGCTCTGCGCCAGTCAATTGGCACGGCCGTGGCTGTGTTATATATAGCTGAGTTGTTCGCGACCCAGACAGGGTTGGGCTACTACATTCATTTTAATGGCAGCACACTATTTGATTATCCGGCGATGTACGCTGGAATCCTTGCCATGGCCTTGATGGGTTTGGGTCTCTACTTCGCGGTCGATTGGCTCGAACACCGTATTGCCCGATGGCAGTTCGTTAATTAACAACCGATTCGCTCAACAGCCTGGAAACAATTAACCCCAGGGCGAAGAGAAGCGCAAATACCAACGTTAATCTTCCTGTCCCTGCCAGCACCGAGTTTAGAGGTCGTCCCTTCTCGCGCCATACATCCCTCACCATGGAAGCAGCCAAGGGCGTGGAAAGCCAGGATAAGAGCACCCAAAATGGGGTCACCCGAAACAGGACCATAAACATCGCTACCAGGTACGCCCCCACAATTAACAATAAAAATTCCCAACGCGTGGCTGATTCGCCAAGCCTGACTGCCAGAGTACGCTTTCCCGCCGCGCGATCCGTCTCGATATCCCTCAGGTTATTGACCACCAGGATAGCCGTTATCAGGAATCCCATGGGTAAAGACGACAAAATCGGGTGCAGTCCAACATCGCCAGCCTGCACATAATATGTACCACATACCGCAACTGGCCCAAAAAACAGGAACACAGTCAGGTCACCGAGACCATAATAACCCAGGGGAATAGGCCCCCCCGTGTAGGCGATCGCGGCCAGGATTGAAGCTGCCCCAATCAGGACTACCGGCCAGCCTGCCACGGCGGTCAGGTAAACACCCATAATTGTTGCTAATCCAAAACAGACCCACATCCCACTCAGGACCTGTGCGGGGGACAACAGGCCTGACTGCGTAACACGTGCTGGGCCAAGACGCTCAACGGTATCGGCACCCCGGTGGAAATCGAACACATCATTTGCCAGGTTAGCACCAATTTGGAGAAGCAGCGCCCCAAAGAGTGCAGCCAGGGCAGGACCAACCCGGAAACTCCCATCATAAAAGGCGA